>WLWD01005987.1_pt1 | contig 61351 bp, 51 predicted proteins | sample 6712731 | NCBI WGS metagenome assembly WLWD01 (sample SAMN12718690, study PRJNA576275) | sponge metagenome | isolation source: marine sponge | host: Mycale hentscheli | place: New Zealand: South Island, Marlborough, Capsize Point | collected 2014-11-01 | reverse complement strand
CCACACAAAATTTAAAACAACAACAACAATAAAAAAAAACTCGGCCTTTTTAGTGGCCAGGTGTTCCTTTGTCAAGAACTTCTTTCTTGTAAATTAGGGCTTGATTATAAAATTCTGCCTCTAATTTTTAGGTTAAGTGCTTGTGTCAAGTGCTGCTGCTAATGGAGACAGTGCTTGTGTCAAGTGCTGCTGCTAATGGAGACAGTCAGAATGACTTGATTCCAGATGAATAGATACTAAGAAGCTATCGTTAACATTACTGAGGTAAGAAATTAGTTTGTAGTATATTAATTATATTACCAGTAATCTGAATAATTTAACTATAGCTGTTATTACCCCTCCGTTAGTGAAGAGAACAATTCTAACCGTTTGTTTGTGGCTTCTGCAGGGGGTGGCTTCAAAGTCAAGAGAAGCTGACATTACCACTGTTATTGGTATTGTTCACCTCCATAAAAAAAAAATGGGCCTGTATAGGCAGAGCTCGGTTGTCCAGAGTTTGTACATATAGTAAAAGAACATCTAGCTAGGGTGACTCGCTCGCTCACCATTTGTGCTCAAGCACACCCTTAGTACATAATATATGTATTGTTTGTGATAGATTAGCAAGCATTTGTTCTAGTTTGTGTATGATTTAGCATTAGCATAACAGATAGGGAGAAAATACAAGTAATTCCCTCCACCCATGCAAAACAGAGTCATATATTATTTAGTTGATTTATTAGTTAAGCATTTGGGTTCATAATTTTATTTTTTAATTTAGGTGGGGATATTGTGATAACTTCTGATAACAAGCTAATCATGTTTGTACTGTGATGATCTCGCTATTTATTTGTGTTTCTTTCTCACAGATATTCCAGAATGGAAGCACACATATTTTTTACTTCTTCAGTGTTATTATATGACCAAGTATGTCTATTCCAGCCTTCCACATGAAAATTATTATTAGTGTTCTTATAATATAGGGATAGTCTCACTGAAACAACTAGCACATCCAGTTCAGCTAAGATTTTGAGGTCAGTTTATAGGACTGGTACATAATAAGGTATACTTTCAAATAACTTAAGGTCCTGGTGTATTCAAAGGAGGCAAGGGTAAAGTTTAGCACAAGTTTTTTCTTTTCTATTTATAGCCTTAATGATCAACTTGAGAGGATTGAAAAAAAGTGGGATATTTCTTCTAGATGGACACCTAGCAGCTGTCAGTATGCAGAGGTGAAAATGCATTTGTTATCTGAGAAGGTTCGTTGCATTCGTACTGCTATGTGGTCTTCAGTCGTAAAACGACATTATCTACTCAGGATGAAGGCAAAATATGCAGGTATATAATTTTGTGGTGATATCACTATCACCACATTCTTGAACATATTATTATCACTGTACTAAAATAACTATTTTTAAGGATAGCAATTTCTCATGCACAAACAATTCTAAACAATTAACACGTCATAATATATCATAAACATAATCATGCATACTTATACAACAGCACAGTGGTGGCGAGCGAGCCACGCCCAATTTTGCACGAGTTAATTTTTTACGCGATCTTTACCATTCAAGGACATTTTTCATAAGAGCTGGTTTAACCAAAAGACGAGAGCTACAGCTTGCTTTCGTTGCTTGTTGCACTGCACAGTTTAAGTTCTTATTGGTTGAAACTTCATTGTTAGTTAAAAATTTACATCCTTCGATAAAACTTTAAATGAAGTTAACTGATAGCAAAAAACGAAGAAGTAGAGTGTTGTAATCCTTTTGCCTACTTCAAAATAGTTTTCTGAGCAGTGGAACGAACGCTACAGCTAAAAAATGTTATATGAAAATTTTGTGAAAAATGAAACGGGTCGTTATAAGCTCCACCCAACTTACGTAATGCACTTTTGAATAATAGTGCGAGAGGTGACGTACACACATGTACCTATATTATCATATTATAAACTTTTTTCTCCAAGTTAAACCCAAGAGTGTCTCGCTCGCTCGCCAACAAATAAATAAATATCCCTGATTATTTATTGTGTTCCTGTTAGTTGTTCGCTCGCCAATTACTTATTATACTACTTTGTTAAATTTTGGGCTGATATGTTGAGAAAATGCAAAACAGTCAGTTCTGCATAGATACTAGCTTTTGTTGGTAATGCCCCCTATGTAGTATGTACATGAGCAAATCATTTCTTGCTACCACCCTCAGTAGTGTTGCTATGCAGAGTAATTCATTGAGTGCTGGAATTGGAGTTGCAAAACTACCAGTGTGTGTCACTTGTGCATCAAACTTCTGTTATGAAGTCAGCATTTACATCTACCATTAACATTGCACCAGTTATGTTGACAACCTGATTATATTTGATTAAGAATTGATTTTTGTAATATATATAGCTATAGTCTGTTCAGGTTGAGTTGGCGCGGTAAAAACCCTTTTGAACGGAAGTAGCTATGCTTCTGGGGTTTGCACCATTCAAAAGCTCATGTCGAAGTGGTCCAGAAACTTCCCTTTAAAAACTTCTGAGCGGGCAGGAAAGTGCTGTTTCAAAATCCAATAGCAAAGTCTATGGGAATAAATACAACCACACGTTTCCCGCAGTACACGCACCCGTATTTAGTTTCTCTCGTGGGTGTCGACAATTTCACGCGCCCGAGGTACTTACTGTCATGTGACCTTAATTGCGGTTTCGGCAAGTGCATTCCAGTTTAGCCGCAGTAGTGGTCACGCCAACTCAACCTGAACAGACTATAGTGTATAGTAGCACTGAGAGTTTGCACCTTTGGTGCTTCATTTGCACCTAGTAATGGTGCTACCTGAATTGTACTAGTCACACTGCTAGAGCACTCCATTATATACCTCCTATTTTTTGTTGTGTTGTTGTTGTTGTTGTTTTGTAGATGGGCAAAAAGTAGCTAAGAAGCTATGCGGCAGCATCACTAAGGAAACCAAAGTGATTAAAAAGCTCTGGCAAGAGTATACTACAGCTACGTTTGGACTAGATTCCAATGAGGATCTTCCTGATTTCAAAGACATTTTGAAGCCGAGTTCAGAATTTTGGTCGCGAGAACAAAGTGAACCTTGTACTTTATCAAACATTCCTTGGAAAGTAAAGGTTGAAATTATTAATGCATTTTTGCTCACTAAGAGATGCGAGGAAGAAATCCAGATGTTAAAATCTGACATGCAAGAAACAGTGCTATATTGGTTCCAGGTTGTGTCTAACGTTTCGGTGAAACTTGAAGAGCTCCATTCTCTTAACGACCCGTTCACAAGAGGAACTAAGTGTAAACTTTTACAATTGAAGGAGCATGCCTCACTTCAATACCATCAAGCAACACGAATATTTTCTGCACATATCCCTCTTCTAGTTTCTCCCAGTATTCCCAGTTCTATATCTGAGCTATGTGAAGATGATTCAGACACAGAATCAGAGAGTGACATTAGTGATATTGAACTCTAACATTATATTTTATGCTTTACACATTGCCACTGTATGAAAATTGATGGTTCATACCTGTAATAGTTGACACACTCTTAAATTAGCTGGACCTTCAGTGTGTGCATGCGTGTGCATACATGTGCATGTGTGCGTGCACTCGTGTGTGTCATCCTGGAAGTCCTGGTGTGTGTGTGCATGTGCTTGCGTGCATGTGTGTCATCCTGGAAGTCCTTTATGAGTATCAATAGATAGTACCTCTTATATGATGCCAAGCCAAGGTTGTTCCTCAGCAGAAGACCTGCACCCCTCTCAGAGTGAGACACATCATCATTTGGTGCACATAGGGCAAAAGGAATGTATGGCTTTGTCAAGTGGTATCTTTTTTTTTTTTTTTTTTTTTTGTAGTGGTATAAAGTCAAGAAGGTCGAGAGCTGGTGTTCACCGACAACTCCATGCACATTTTTTTGTCTCCCCTATGGTCAAGCATAGCAGTTTAATGACAGATATACTAGACAGGACATGAGGTGTATGTGTGTGTGCACATGTATGTGTGACCTTAAGCCATGGAAATGGCTACAAGTCGACTAACATTTCATGATTGAACATCAAGTAGTAAATCCCATTGTATGGAGATTGAGGGAACAGTGTTCTAATCAGAGTGGGATGGGATTTTTCCTGCCAAGTGTCTCAGCTTCCTTCCCCTAACTCTCAGCTTCCCTACCCACCCACCCACCCCGCCCCACACCCAAATATTTGCATGCTATTTGATGCAGTATGTGATGTTGTGGCTGAGCCTTAACTATAGCATTAATTTGTACAACATCAGCAACATTACTGCATAAATATGAGAAGTAGACTGCCTGAACTTCTTTCCCAAACAAAATGTAATTCTGCTTAAACAATGCATTGTAAACAGCTAGCTCCTTTTTCTGTTGCATGGATTTGTTGAATCATTATTTGTGTGAGTCGATTTGACTGTTCATACAATAGCTACTGTCAAGCCACAGGATCATAATAATATATCTCCCCTCATACAGCATCTTTATGCATGCGTAGACCTCCTCTTTGGGACAATACTTGTACATAAAATCTATCTGAGTATTTCCAGTATGAACAGTCAAATGGTAAAAATTAGTTCAAGAAATCCCAGATTGTAGTCCACATCTCCCTGATAGGTTCTTGGGCTCACTTCTCAATCTTTTCTTCAGCTCCTTTCATAGCTTTTATCACTGAGAGAGTGTCAGTTTACAGGCATGCAAATTTTACTGCACGTAACCTTCCCCATGTAGCTTCAATTGTCTCATCATGTGTAAAATATGAATAAACAATTTAAAATACTTTACATTTAGAACAAATCCACGAGTTACAAAAATTATTCACACTACTGTTTACACATGACTTGTGAAATAACACACGGCACACAGAACACATAATGAAATTAACATCTGAAGTGTCATCACGTGGCATGCGACAAATACAAAGTATTCCTTCTTCTTCGGAATGCTTCACTCCACTACCAAAACGCATTTGACGCTTGCCAACCTTGGGAAATGGCTCCATTTCCCCATCATTTAAGCACTGAAGCAAGTGTTTTCTCATGGCAGACGTGTCAAATGCACAACTTACTGGACTATTGTTATACAATATCTCGACAGCATTCGCAATAGCATATAAGCCACAATCATTGCCATTAGACTGTGGCAAAATGTTCATAACATCAAAACGGAACACATTTGCCAGTGGTCTCACAAACGAACATATTTGCTTCTTCACATCCAACTCGATCTTCGTAGGAATCATGCTGTCAAAAATCTGAGCTCTGTCTCTTTCTCCTCTGTCCAAATAAACATTAATATTAGTCACAGTTACCCAGTGGTTTTCGTTGACATGTAAAATTTGGACATACTTTTTATTTAACCCAATAACATCAAACGATAAATTTTGACCTCGAAGACTTGACTGCAGTCCACATACAGAAAATTGCTGTTTCAATAGTCTTTGTGCCAAGTCAATGACATAGTCATTTAGCCACTGGTCTGTGAGAAGAACATGAAATTCTGAATACTTCGAATTATTCAGAGGTTTGGTGGTTGGAGATGTGGTAGTAAATTGAACGCAAGTAGGAAGTTTGGAAGTAGAAGATTTATGGACGAATAAGAAGGGTTCATTGCCAGTAGAAGACTTGTAGGGTTCAGTAGTAGAAATTTCTGATGTGCTAGATTTGGTGGTAGAAAGTTTGCATGTGATGAGATTAAAGGTGGAAGGCTTACAACTAATAGGCATGAATCCAGGATTAGGCTGAATGGGCGGAATAATAACCTGGGACGAGGAGGTAGACATACGTGTAGAAGATATAGTCGAAGTAGGTGCTGATGCTACCATTGACTCGTAGGCCAATGATGTTGGTTGGAGGATAGACAATATAGAAGATGCAATTGATTTCGCCAGTGTGGCTGTGGATACAGTAGATTTATGCATGCAGGACGTGGGAGAAGATTTGAATGCAGCTAAAGATGTAGCAAAAGATTTAGGTGTAGATACAGAGGTAGATTGGAACGTGGATGCAGCAGAAGATTTGGGTCTGGACGTGGCAGCAGATTTAGATGTGGCAGAAGATTTGGATGCGGACGCAGAGGAAGATTTGAGTGTGGGCGTGGCAGAAGATTTGGATGCGGACGCAGAGGAAGATTTGAGTGTGGGCGTGGCAGAAGATTTCGATGTGGACGCAGAGGAAGATTTGAGTGTGGGCGTGGCAGAAGATTTCGATGTGGACGCAGAGGAAGATTTGAGTGTGGGCGTGGCAGAAGATTTCGATGTGGACGCAGAGGAAGATTTGAGTGTGGGCGTGGCAGAAGATTTCGATGTGGACGCAGAGGAAGATTTGAGTGTGGGCGTGGCAGAAGATTTAGATGTGGACGCAGAGGAAGATTTGAGTGTGGGCGTGGCAGAAGATTTAGATGTGGCAGAAGATTTAGATGTGGACGCAGAGGAAGATTTGAGTGTGGGCGTGGCAGAAGATTTGGATGTGGACACGGATGAAGACTTGAGTGTGGACTTGGCAGAAAATTTCGATGTGGATGTGACAGAAGATGTACTGGAGGCAGAAGATGCAAACTTCAAAGTTTCTGGCAATTCCTCACTAACTGAAGGTATAGACCCTATGAAAAAAAACAATCATAGCATCATAAGGTTACACCATCACATAATGCCGTTCTGGTGATATGGTGCTATTTCTTTCCACATCAAGATAAATATGTAACTTATTAGCAGAAAAAACTTACCATAAAATACCAGAGTATGCAAATATGTCAGATGTTGTTGCTTTATTGCTGACAGGGCTGATTCTGAACCAACCAAATGACTTTTGCCATGGCCAAACCCCACAGCAAATCCTCTGAACCCAAGTTCTTCCAAATCCATAAACTACATACATACGTACATACATACATACATACATATGATACATACATGTAACAGAAGCACACAATAACAATAAATTAGCACACTTGGCTTCCTTCTACAACAATCTGATTAATTGAATTGATGTGTAACGGGATTGTATTGGAGTTGATACGTTTTAACCGAGAGGCATTCCCATCGCTTAGTTGTTTGCTGCTTTCTGTGTGTCTTCATCATAGTTGTAAGTAGCAACTGTGTGTGTGAGAGAAAATGCTAAAGGTTTGAAATGTTTTTTATTATTCTTTGCAAATGACTTTCACTACTGCTGATGTCTGTAACTTGGAATTGATTCTGATTATGTCAACATTCACCATGTATACCAGTTCTATTATTTCCTAGGATGCATCACAAGTATAGTAATGTATATAGCTATTGTGTATATGTGGCTGAATCCTACTCTGTGCTAGCATCTATATTATTGAGAGGTTGTTCTGGTGGACATACGCTGAGGGTTCGTACCTCTTGGTGCTTCATCTTTACAGTGAAGGTGGTTTAATATCTCAATGAAGTTTGTAATCACCAAAATCTCCTTTATCCTCACTGAAATAGTCACTAGCAGTGGCGGATCTAGGATTTGAGAAAGTTTCCTGCTGTTGAAACAGAGGTGCGAAACAATGTGCCCAAATTCTTTGAAACCACACCCGTGTGAAGTTGAGCTTGCTCAGTAGCTACACTAGACTCTGCTTTTTTATCAATGACTCTGTCAGTGCAGTGTATACTACCACCGTTGCTGATTCAAGGTAAGTGTTTCTGGTCCTTTTAGAAGATTTTGAGGGTTAGATTGCCATGCAAACTGTGCCTTTCTACTTAAAGAGATTGAGAGCGCTTTGGCTGAGGGGAATGTTAAAATTTTGTCCACAATATAATGATATTTTAAAGTCCTATTATCGTGCTCAGGCTTACCTTAAGGAAGAATCGGTTGACTATACCGCATAGTCTAATAGTCTTAAGCCACCGCCCACATATGAATTGAAAAAAGGAACAAGAAATGAATTATTTACTTGGTGTGGACAAAATTTAATTTTAGCTAGTTTAGCTATGCGGGTAAAAGGAGGTTTCAATGGAAACCACGGAAACCCCTGGATCAGCCATTGACTATAAACTGCACCATAGCTAAAAATGAGATTAGTGCGAGTGCCAACGGGATCTAAAATAGATAAGGCATGAGCGTTTAATTGCACTTGGCAGGGATACATACAGAATTTTTTGCTGGGGGGAGGGGGGGGGAGGGAACTTTCATGGAGTCAAAAAAAAAAAAAAATGACCAAGAGGCATCAACTAAAAAAAAAATAAAAAAATAAAAAATGCATATAGTCTATCAATACAAAAAAAAAAGCTTTAATCTTTTTTGGCGTGTACATATGTATGTGTAATTAACTAATTACACTTTGCCCTTGCTTTATTGTTTGTTTTTATTGGTTTGTTTGTTGTTTTCACTTTTAAGTGTCACAGAATAATGTTTGAATCATTTACTAATAGGCTGTTTTAAACAAACAAATCGTAGAGTATGGCTATGATCACAGTTATTTATTTATTTTTTTTCTTTTCTAAAATATATTTAGTCGGGGAAAAAAATATATTTAGTCGGGGAAAAAAATTTAGGGGAGGAAACAGAATGTAAGGGGGGGGGGGGGGGGGGGGGGAATCCCAGGGCTCCCATAGTCTGTATGTATAAATATCTACATAAAATATCATACCTTGTCATGAATGTGGTTCATAGTCTTTCTGGCCTTTCTAATCATATCCTGCTTTGTCATCTCCACTTCAGGACTTACTTCTCTCACATAATCGGTCTTCTCCTCTTCATTCAGCTTTCCGTAATGCTTGCTGGCTTCCCGCTGAAAGTGGGCATTGCTAACAATTTTGGCAACTTTCCCCTCTAAAAAAAAAGAAAGCAATCACACGGTTGTCTTATACTGGTTAATCTTTACCTTCAGTCTTGGCAAACTTCTTTGCAAAGCACTGCCACTTAGTTAAGTGTTGTTTCACTTTGGGTACTGGACAAGTAGACTGATCCTCAGCAGCTTTTCTCTTCCTGTTTCTCCGTCGTATCCAATTCTATAACACACAACAGGAAAAGCTAAACTAATGGATCTATTAGGACCTTAAAATCACACAACACTGTGTGTGTGCATGTGTGTGCATGTTTGTGTGTGCATGTGTGTGTAAGTGTGTGCATATGTGTGTGCGTGCATTAAAATGGGGCAGAGCCCCCCTTACGACTTGACCTATGGCAAAGTCGTTCCATTCCTGAGCAGTAGAATAGATTCTACAACACTTACTTTTACATGTGAGGATTTCTATAAGTAAATTAAATTCGCTACACCCCAATCGTATGCACACAACAGTAAGTTAGGAACACCTGCATTTTATTTATGAGCACTAATTAGGTGCCAAATGGGGCACGCTTTGCTATAGATAACACACAACTATTCAGCTGAAATGTACTACTAATGTCATCCTATGTGTACTACTAATGTCATCCTATGTGTACTACTAATGTCATCCTATGTGTACTACTAATGTCATCCTATGTGTACTACTAATGTCATCCTACGTGATGACACACAATCATAAAGAGTTCTTATTTTTCCATCAAGGTGCTATGCTCGCCAGACTAGAGTAATGCTGGCATGTTAACAAACAAAGCAACTCACAGAGGGAGGGAGAGTAAATAAAAACTTCACTTTAAATACATTAGATATGCAAAATACAGCAACAAATGCAGGAGGGGACCATGCATGGATTATTCATTACACATGGGTCATGTGACGCAACATTTTTGGGGTGTCACTGCCTACAAAGGCAAATACATATGCGAAGCTGATTGCTTCACAAAAATGGGCCCGAAATTAAAAAAGAGCAAATAGAACATCTCAAATAGCCGTTCTGAGTATGTTCATACTTAATTTGACAGTTATTGCCAGTAATCTCCAAAATTAGAGCATGTGACAGACAGACAGACGAAACAACTACTCTCTATAACTCTCTTACGCATGCACGCCGAGAGTTAATAAACCAGTGTAGGGATGTCCACACCAGCTACAGTACAACAAAATTAGAAACAAGTTAGAAAAAGTGTTACTGTTCTCTTTGCCAGCAAGTAACAAGCAAGCACATTGATATTGTGACTAGATTAGAAAAATGGACCTATTAATGCTTGATTATGCCCTATAAGTGGACATTCCTTAACCCTCTCGTTCCTGAATTGTTTGGACGCGTGCGGAAAAATCGAATCGTCGACCACGGAATAGAGTATTACCGTTTTATTTTTTTAACTCGATGCTGGCTGGGGAAACCCCATAGCGACCATATATCACTAAATAGACCAAGAGTTTGGGATTCCCCTCATTTTTTGATTGAGAAAATTGAATAATATTTAGGCCATCTACTAATACTTCCAAAAAAAAATTGTTTTGGCACTTTTCCCATCAATAAAAAAATAAAATAAAATAGAAATAATATTGCTTGATGCATTTTATACCAATATTATATTATTCAACAATAAATATGTTGTTTGTTGTGTGTGGTGCTGATTGTGATCATGTAGGAGACATCTACGAGTGTCCATAAGGAACATATGCCATCGGACGTCAAGCTCCACTACAAAACAATTTCATATACACGAAAACACAGACAACAAAGATATTTGTAATACAAACAACAAATTATTCATGCTCCTATATAATTGCAACTTTATGATGTATTGTATGCGGTTTCATACAGGATTTTTGTTTGGGGGGGGGGCTCCGAGTGTACTTTGCCACACTCATTTTTTGGAACCTACACTACTTTGATGCACATCTTTGCATAAGAGTCTATACTTCACACTGATGATCAGTGTTCGATCCTATGCACTAAACGGCTGATAGGAACATAATGGGATACAATATCAGACCAAAAATAAATGCTTCCAAAATGTTTACTTCTATTCAACTCCCAAAATTCTAGGTGGGGATCCCAGGGCTAGCCTCCTACTGTATGAACCCCTGGTATGTATACTCCATACTGTCCATGAGAGAAACAATCACCGTTGTATTGAGAAAGTGTAATTTGAAAATGAAAAGCAGTACAAGCACACACGTGGAATTCAACTTACCCGGCATGGATGGTGTCACAGACTGAACGATCCCTCCCATAGGATCCGGAACCTCCATACAATACCAAAAAAACACAAGACAACAATGATATTTGTAACATAACAGCTGGCCTCGCTGAATTGCCCCCCCCCCCTCCCCCGTCATTACTTTTCACTGACATTCTTGTACCATAACCCCCCCTCCCCCGTCATTACTTTTCACTGACATTCTTGTACCATAACCCCCCCAGCCCTAGCTGGACACCCAAATATCAGTAAGTTGAAATGAAATTCAACTTACCCGGCATGGATGATGTCACAGACCGAAAAAGACCACTGAGTTCGTTCTCTCTCAGGTTGGATCCGGAAGTGCCACATACTGTTTGTCCACGGTTGCTCTCTCTCATTCCACAAATGCACACACACACATACACACACACACACACTAGAAAAAAGAAGATACAGGTGAATACAGATCATAAAAATAAATGTATAATATAAATTGACTGGTGTACACACACATACATGAAATTCAACTTACATGGGTATAGTAGCCCCGATTGGAAAAGACCCCCCTCCCCCCCCTGGAAGCGCCAGAATAACATTTCAACTCCACGCACACACATATACATCGAGTGTGAAGCTCCACTACAACACCACAAAAACACAGACAACGACAACGACAATAACAATACATATTACAACTTTTGGGATGTTCAGGGAGGGGGAGGGGGGGGGGGGGGGCAGCCACAAATATCAAAGTCTGTGGTCCTTCACACAAAAGATTATGGAATATCAATGGGTGTGTTGTCCTCTTTCTTCCACTCACCCCCTACCTCATCCACCCGACTCTTCTTCTTCGATGCCCGCCTTCTCCGACTGTGAGGATGTCCAGAACTCGTAGCAGGAGGAGCCACTTCCTCTTCTTCATCACTGGAACCTGCCGGCATCCTCTCCTTCATCACGGGAAGACTCTGCTCCTGTCGCCTCATCTGCGTCCTCTTCCAATCGGGGTCAGTGACTGCATTCACATCTGGTCCTAGTAGTACATGTGGTAAAAAAAATTTGAAATTGTTTTGAAAATTTGAAATTGTTCAAAACCCACAAACCATTTTCAAATCTCAAAACTCAATGAAATAATATATATTATAGCTAAACAGCTTTCTCTATCTTAATATAGCTATAAATAAGTCTTTTCCACAACAGAAGCTAGCTATTTTTCAAGAGAAAGACAAGCTTACCTCGATCATCTTCTTGACTCCCATTGTCAGTATCAGAGTTGACGGGGTCTGGTCCACCAACCCTGATACAGGGCCTCCTATAGCCGTAGATGTCGTCTCCCTCCTCTCCGCTTGATCCTGAGTCGCTAGAGTCAGCATCAAGCAAGTCTAAAACTTGCACTGCATTGTAACTTGTAGACGCCACCTTCCAAAAAATGACTTCGAAATTTTTTTTTTTTTTGCTTAGTTACCGGGGTCACACGACACTCTCACTTTTTTCCCATGATGTAATAAGCATTACCTAAGACTGTACGTAATAGGGAGGCCCCCAGTTGAACTGGCGATTTTATAAAAAATGGAGAAGACAGTAAGTCAAACCGCAAAGTCTTGGTCGGCAAAGAAGCGGTTGTTTCAATGTTATGGAAGGCTACTGAGCTCAAGCAATTATTTTCTGCTTCTACAAAGCTCTGAAGAAGGTAACTTTTTTTAAAATTCGACGGAGAACCGATGTTGTTGTTTTTTGCCGAGGAAGAAATAAATGCAACTGCTGTGAGGTACTGTCGAAGCAGTCCTGGCTGAAAGCTATTTTAGATGCTTCTCCAATGCATTGGGCACCTGTGTATGCAATCTGAAGGTTCTAGCTATAAAGTAACTATTTTTAAAAATTCGGAGAAGCCAACCAGTCTTCACCCGCTTTTAAGTGGGATCCGGAACGAAAGGGTTAACCTAAGCTATGACAGTTATTGAAATTGCAAAATTCATGCTGTGGGAGGTGCATTTCTAATGTGCGAACATGCATATAATCGTAAAAACACAGTGGTGGATCTAGAGACTTAAAAGGGGGTTCCCTTTAAGGAATAACTATGACCACCTGATTATTAAACATTGACAATAATGTTGTAAATATCAATTTGGGCATAAAAAAATAACAAAAAATAAATTTTGCTTAACTAGAATCATATGAATGATTTAATGTGTTCCTGCCTGGTATAATCTGCTTCTGCCAATTGAACTTCACTTGCCACACTGCGGACGGTTTTATCTGGCGAGCTCAAACACGGCCTTACTGAATCAGCCTAACGATAAACGAAGTCTGGACTATTCTGTTAATAAACAAAGTTTATAAACAAAGATTGGACTATTTGGTCGATAGATGACATTAGGTAATCGGGGTAAGAAGGAAATAAATTGGGGGTGTGGCAGTGTGAAAAGGGGGGTTCGGACGAAACTAATCGAACCCTACTGATCTGCTGAAACAAGCAATAGTAAAATTTTCTCCCCCTGCTTTTAATAAAAAATAAAAAAGTATTTAGGGACACGTACACACACAAAAAAATTTACTGTGTTGTACGTACAATTAAGTAGTGAGCGAGCTAAGCAAGTGAAACACACTAGAGGCATACAAGTTTTTTTTAAATCAGAGATATTATATTTGTATATATATATATATTATGGAAGTATGATGTCGAGACTTGTGGCATGTATGAGGATATTGTAGCGTCAGGGTACTACGCCATCACTTACTGACAGTTCGCCATCATTTTAAAACTTCTCTACTAAAGATGTCCAAGCCTTTTTATTGAATAAACTCGACTCAAAACTATAACTGTACTATTGACTTTTTTTAACTAATTCAATTCCAGATGTGCTATCAATTTTCTTGTAAGCAGAACACAAGAGCAACATAGCAACCAAAATTACCACTATTTATAGACACTGCATAATACCATCAAATTAAACATTTAATATTTGTAATTAGCTCACTCGCCATTTGTGATACGGGAGCACAACACCATAACTGTGCCGTTCCTATGGCCTTGAAATACTTCTCCTTCTCCCCTGCCCCTTAAAAGACACACTTTGTGGTGACTAAAATTAAAACTTAATGACTACATCTGTGCCACTCAGTAAACTCCACTCATTTCTAATCTAGGTACAGCACCAACCTTGACTTGAGATTCAGTTAAACCTGTGGTAGCAATGGCAGTTTCAATACTTTCATTATGGTCTTTTCCCCAGCCAGTCATTCCAGAGGAGTACAGACGCTCCAAAATAATAGTTACAGTGTCCGAAAATTTAACACTGCTCATATTTTCTCCTCCAGGGATCACAAACATATCCTCCATTCTGTCGAGTTCCTCCATCTGGCCACGTGGGTGAACTTTTGAAGACGAACGTAACTATAGCAACATTAGACTCACGTGATGCACTCAGGGAATAAACGCGCAGACAGAGCACCTAAAGTGATCAGGATTGAATTTGAGTTCGCGAAATTTACCATCAGGTTTGATGCGTAAAGGTGCCAGAACCGGGTGGGTAAAGAGGGCATGCACAAAATATAAGACTCATAGTGGTAACGCCCCCTAATTCAGTTCGAAGTCACGTGATCAAATTGACGCGCGAGGGGGAGACCGTGGCCATTCCAAATTTGTTGTAGAAGAATGGTCAGAGCCACAGAATCAGACTAGCTATGCTTGCAAGTCTAGCTTCCTCTAGACTTAGCAAAAGGTGGCAGACATGTACAGGAATTTCAATTTGTGGATGAAGATAATTTGTTAACTTGACAGTCACATCACAAGTGTGGCAGCTGGTTATGGCAATGCCCCCTAACCTGCGGCTACAAGATGAGTAGTTGGCTACTGTTCGGGATCTGCTGGACCAAACAACCGCCACTAAGGTGCAGTGCACTACATGCACTGAAGGACTGAGCTGGACTCATTGCATTGTGTGTTAATTGTGTTTGTATGTGTGTGCGGGTGTTTCTGCACATGCTCATTGCTCTGGTGTGACCACATGTTTGTTCAGTTGTTATTCAGTCTTACTGTTATGTGCTTGTCTAAATTATACTAACCTAAGCCTATCTCTGCCAACTTGTTGACAGCTACAGCTACTTCTAGCTAAGGTCCTGGTTTGTTTACATGTTGCCCACTACTGGGCTGGTCCTTCATTTCTTCCCAACTTGAGCTCAGGGACTTACACCCCCTGTTCATTGGTCCTTTGAGCCGGATCTGGCATCAGTGAAGGTGAGGGGACCAGTGACCTTAGCTCTCCTGCTATCGAAGTTCTTCTACTTGCTACTCTATGCTGTGCTGACTTGCTAGTTAGCTACTTTCCTGGTTGACTATTCGTTAGTTAGCTAGTCAGGCTGTTCCGTGCTCTCTAGATAGCCTAGCTGTTGTCAGATTCGTTCGTCCTCGTTTATCCGACGTCGGACTTGTTCGCCCTTGTTCGTCCGACACCACCTCAACAACCGTCTCTTCAAGGCACCTGTTTCTTCGGATCCTACAAATTTGACAGAGCCGACTCGCTACCTTATCGAGTAAGACATCAGCAGCTTCGGAACCCTACTATTCCGTGCCGCTTCTTCAACTTGTCTACTGCCAAGGCAACCGTTCCTCCTGAACGTCCGTCTCTTCAAGACATCCTGGGCCGTCTTCTTCATCGAATACCTTGAAGGACGCCATTTCTTCCAGGGCTCCTCCCATCTTCAACGTTTGCCGCCAAGAAGCATCGCTCTTCAGCTGACGATACCTTACCAGACGACTCTACAGCTTCTGCACCTGACGACCTCGTTCCAACTCTTTTGGACACTGCCACGTCTAGACTAGTGCTGACCCGTGTTTGACAACATATTTTGTTACTTTGTAATCCTACGGATAATTTACTGTCAACTTGGTGCTGTCTGGTTTTTCGCCAGCCAACCGCCTCGCATTCCTCTTCGGAACTACTCCCATCCAACTTAAACACTTCTTCTTCAAGGATTACCTCAACTCTTCATCTACTCGATGGCTGCTGTAATTCAGGCCAAGACCAGACGATCTGCCGCTCGTTGCAGGGTCACAAAACAAGTCAGAGCCACCGAAAAACTTCTATCCGACGACGTCCGCGAGATTCCTACAGAAGACCTGAAATGGAAACTCGAGCTCTTCAAGGTTGCCGTCCAAGAAGAACTGGTTGCTCAGGATCAACTACTGAATGTCATGGCTGTCGAGGGCGCTTCTGAGGACGGTCTCCAAAAGGAAATCGAGGCTAACTCTGTCATCGAGGACTCGTATGAAGACCACACGGAAAAAATGACCTCCGCCATCAACATGGGCTCGCACTTCTTGCTGTACCAGGCATCGCTACGAGTACTCTCAAGACAGCATGTCACACATAATCAAGAGGGTCGAGCACACGTTGGAGGCAATGGCGAAGATCAATGGAAAAACCATAGAGCAATTTGCAGTCGCACTCGTGGTCAGTGACTTCGACAAGGAACTCTCTAAAGAGTGGGCCAAACATCTGGGCTCATCTGACGTCATTCCTGATTCCAAGATGCTGCTGGATTTTGTCAGGCCCTTGTCTCACAACTTGCCGTCCAAGCCCTCCAAGTCATCAGCCTCGCATCACATCAAATCGACTATCAAAAGGAAGACTCTTCTTCCAAGAAAGTAGCTGCGACCTCCAGCCCAGCTGCCCATAAGACTTGCCTCATATGCAAGGGCAACAACCACTCACTGATACGTTGCCAAGTCTTCCTGGACTCGGACCTCAACCAGAGGTGGGCTCTGATCAGGCAGCACAAGTATTGTGCCAATTGCCTGCATCAGAGCCACCAGATCAGCAACTGCACCTCCTTCACCTGCAAGGAATGCAAGGCACGTCCACCACACACTGCTACACACAAGTGATGACACCTCCAGTGGCAAGACCAAGCAGTCAGGCATTACACTCATGACCTCCTCGAAGTCTAGGCCTTCTGCTTCGCAGAAGGCCAACAATCCACACCGACTCAAGGGAGCCTCCATCCGGACTTCCCTGTGTACCGTTTACAACGAAGCCAGGTACATCACAGTCAGAGCTGCAGTTGACACCCTGCAGCACACACTCTATCATCACGGAAAGAGTTGCCTCCCATCTCGAAGTCCACAGATTTCCTCTCAGTGTCGACATGAAGGGACCAGTCTCCACGGTTCACCTCAGTCGAGGAGCCACTGTAGAAGTCGGCCCAGCTTTCCCGTCTCCTGACAGAGTCAAGCTGGACGCAGCTATCACTGCTTTGTCCTTCAGCTCCACTCCTCCTGATGGGATTGACGAACTGCTCAAGCTGCCTCTACTGCAAGGAGTACGACTTGCAGATTCCGAACTTGGAGGGCCAATTGATCTCATACTGGGCACCTACGACCAGTCAGACTTTCTCACTTCAGAACCTACTCGCTTCTTGAGGGACGAACACATCACTGTGGCCCCAACTACGCTAGGATGGACTGTCACCGCCCCTACTTCAGGCAAAGACTCAGTCACTATGTGCACTGTGGAGCTGCAAGACAACCCCCTGGACAAGCAGCTGGCCAGGATGTGGCAGCTGGAACAAGTACCATCCACACCCCAGCGCAGCCCAGAGGAGGAGTCAGCACTCACTCAATTTCATCAAACACTGCAAATCCGACCTGATGGACGGTACTCTGTTTCTCTGCCAAAAGTTGTCCAGCCTCCTTCACTGGGAAAGTCCCTCAAGATGGCTACCAGCCGCTTCCTCAGTAATGAGAGGTCGCTTAAGAGGAAGGGCAAGCTCCAGGATTTCAACACAGAGGTAGCTGCTTACCTGGAACTGGGGCACGCGGAAGTGGTTCCCGAAGACCAGCTGGACTTGGACCATTATTACCTGCCTGTCCATGGCGTCTTTAAAGACCACTCCACCACCACCAAAGTGAGGCCCGTTTTCGATGGCTCTGCTAGGTCGTTATCCGGTGCCTCACTCAATGACTTGCTACTACCCGGGCCCAATCTCTACCCCCGAATCGAAGACATCCTGATCAACTTCAGGCTCCACCTGATCGCCTTTTCAGCCGACATCGGTAAGATGTTTCGAGAAATCTTGCTGAATCCCTCGGAATGTGACTTACACAGATTCCTCACCAGGAACGCGTCTGGCACCATAGTTTCTCTACAGATGACCAGACTCACTTTCGGGATCAAGTCCTCGCCTTTCCTGGCCTCACAAGTGCTGCTTAACTTGGCTGGGACTCCCACCCGCTGGCATGGCAGTGCATTAACCAGTCCTTTTACGTCGACGACCTCCTTTCAGGAGCAGAAGACTTAGACGGTGCCACTGCCAAGCGACTGTGAAAGTCCCGTATAAATAGGGTGCCTCTGAAGTTCAAGATCTCGAAGGACCAATGTGAAAGCCCCGTATAAATAGGGTGCCTCTGAAGTTCAAGATCTCGAAGGACCAGGTCCCGCACTAGCGCACTCAATTTAACAGCCTGACAGAGGCTACCGCCAGCAACTGGTATTTATGCGAAAGTCAGGAACATTGAGGAATCGATGGTTACAACTTATAAGGGTGGCTATGACATAAAACTACAGTAGGTAAGAAAGGGGCGGAGATACGTTAAAATGGTGATCATTACCAGAGACGCAAGGCATCCTACAGAGATCCTACAACTTTTCTCAGGAGCGTCTTCATAGCCTTCACTCTGGCTTCCCAAAGGCCACCGAAGTGTGGCGCTCGAGGTGGTGATAAATGCCATTGAAGTCTTTTCTCTGTGGAGAACAACTTCTGGACCTCTTCCAACTCCTTCTTGGCTCCGAGGAAATTGGAGCCATTGTCGGTTATTAGGTGCAATGGAGTTCCTTTTCTGGCACAGAAGCGGGTGAGGGCAGCTAGGAATGCCTCAGCAGTTAGGTTCTGAACAAAATTCCAGGTGTACTGCCTTAGTGGTGAAACAGACGAAGAGTGCTGCGTATACTTTCACTCTCGTGGGCTTCTGTGGGTTACCTCTATGGACCAAGAAGGGGCCAGCGAAGTCAATCCCGGTTCTGCTGAATGGTGGTGCTGGCTCAGTTCTAAACAGGGGCAGCATGCCCATTCGCAGATGGGTAGTCCTGGCATAGGCCCGCTGACAGAACACGCAGTGACGGCTAATCAACTTCAGATGGTTTCTTAGGTGAGGTATGACGTGGTCTTCGGCCAAGATTGCCATCATGGTTGCGATTCCTGGATGTGATAGAGTCACATGCATAGTGTGCAAGTAGAGTTTCACTATAGGCGACTTGATAGATAGAGGTATGTAAGCTCTAGGGCTCTTGGTGTCATCCTTGCTCCTGACGCGACCAGTCACACAGAGAAGACCATCCTTATTGATGACTAGGTCATATCTTGACAAAGGGTGGTTGTTGGGCAACAACTTGCGTTTCTCCACACACTCGAAAGCTACTGTATAAGTCTCACGCTGAGACCTTTGGAGAAGATTATTCATGGCATCAGAGCTTTCCTTGGACGTGAGGTACAGTGATAATTCTCTCAACTCCTTGGCACATTGGACGTTGTGGACAAATCTTTTGATCCAGGCTAATACTCTGGTCAGTTTGTGAAAGGAGGAATATTTTTCCAAGAAGTTCCAGGCTGGGAGAACTGTACACTTGTGGCAGGTTTTCTTCTTGAACTCTGAGGTATCCTGAGCTCGGAGTTCCAACTTGGTTACTGGCCATTCAGTCGGTGGTGACGACAACCATGGTGGACCTTTCCACCATAAAGTAGACGATGGGAGTTCTGAAGGAGGTGTGCCTCTGCTGGCCAGATCCGCCGGGTTGTGCTTGGATCGTACGTGCCTCCATTGCTGTGGCGAGGTCATTTCGTGGATGGCAGCTACTCTATTGGCAACGTAGACCTTGAGGTTGGATGGAGACCCTTTGATCCAACACAAGGCAATGGCAGAATCTGTCCAGCAGTAGACTTGGCTTGCTGGAATGGCTAAGTCCTTGATCACTTGTCGTAACATCTTGGACAGCAGGTGAGCAGCGCTAAGCTCGAGGTGGTATGCTTGGTGGGTGCCACTCTGGCTTTGGAAGTGATCAACGAGACTGAGACATCTGAGTTAGAGTATACAGCTCTAAGGTAAATAACTGCTCCATAGGCCAGCTCAGATGCATCTGCGAATCCGTGAATCTGCAGATCCTGGATTGGCAAATCTAGAGGCAGGAGGCGTCAATCTATGGGATGGTGTGATAAGGTAGGAATGGTAGAAGTCCAACGTTGCCATTCTGATGATAAGTCATCAGGAAGTGATGCATCCCATCCTAGACCCAGTCTCCAACACTTATCTTGGCCACTACTACAGCTGGGGACATCAAACCCAAGACATCAAACACTTGAGCTACTGCAGACGCAACTGTTCGCTTGGTGGGTGGCTTGTCTAGGTCAGGCGATGGTGTGACAACGTGCAGTTGATCAGTGGCTACATGCCAATGGATACCAAGGGCTTTAGACGCTAGCAATGGATCCTTGATCTTCAGGTCTGAGGTTTCACGCAGGTCAGTAGGTATGGTGGACAACAATTCAGGGGAGTTGGAGCGCCACTTCCTCAGTGTCATTCCAGCTTTCTGCAAGAGGTCACAAAGTTCACTTCTGGCTTGATCCATCTCCTCAACTGTGGTAGCTCCTGTGAGACAGTCGTCCACATAGAAGGAAGTACGAATTAGATTGGCGGCAACAGAGTGGGTAGTTTGATGGAGATCAGCCAACTTGAGAAGCACTTGCGTGGCTATAAACGGAGATGCTCGTACACCAAAGGTGAGCCTACGCATTCGACAATCCAGCACATTCCCTTCCTCATCTCTCAAAAGGAAGCGATGATAATCTCTCTCATCAGGATGAAGCACCACCTCGCGGAACATCTTGGATATATCCGCTGAGGTGGCTACCTTGTGGCGTCGAAACTTGGTCAATGTGGTGGTCAAGAGAGGGTACTGGTTGGGTCCGGGTAATAATGTGTCGTTGAATGACGTTCCACTTGCAGTCTTTGCAGAGGCGTCAAAGACGGCACGTAACTTAGTCGTCGTCAACGTGTCTTTTGCAACACCATGGACAGGTAAGTAGTTGGTGTCCGTGGCAGGCTTGTTCATGTCTTCTGGTGGTATCGTCTCGGCATGATCTAGTTTGAGATACTCTAATACGACCTTCTCACATGCAGGCAATTTCTCTTTCTTGATCAGAGATCTCATTCTGGTGAAATCTGCTAAGTGCTGTCGGTCTAGACTCTCCTAAGATGGGTGGATTCTCAATCCTGGACAATTTCACCATGAATCTTCCTGATGACAGGACCTCGTACGTATCATTGAACTGGTCCAATGCACTTTGCTCAGCGGCAGTCAGGTTGGCGTTGCTAGAATCCATCACTTGATCCAGATCATAGATATGTTCCAGACACTTGTCCAGCTGATCGTCACTCTTCTGAACTTTCAGGACTGACTTGGTGGTAATGGTTTCTGGAACAGCTCCAAGGAGAGCCCAGCCAAAGGTGGTAGGCACGGCTCCTCCCTCATAGTCTGGGTGAGTGGAGCAAGGTCCCTTCAGGCATCTGAAGTAAGCTCCAACTCCAAGGAAGATGTCTACTGGTCCACCTAGTTCTGGATCGGCTAACGGCTTCTTTCCTCTGATGCAGGGCAATTGCAACAGCTGATCAGCATTGGGTGGCGGATGTTGAGTTCCTAGCTTGGGAACAACATGGCAACTGACAGTGATGTTATGGCTTTCAGCTGAAGGATGAATGGATGACAAGTCAATGTCTACAACGTACTTACTTGTCCCAGATGCATTGATTCCTTCATATTGCAAGATCCTGTGATGGTGTTTTAGTCTCAGGGCTGAGACCAAACGTTCAGAAATCATGGAGACTTGTGAACCAGGGTCGAACAGAACTCGAACTTGCTGCTGACAATATGGGCTACTTGCATTGGTGATGGCGGTGGCTAAGAATCCGTCTTCTCCTGTGCTGATACGCATAGCGCGAGGTGACACGTCACTGCTAGGGGCGGTGTCCTTATGTAGGAGTGTGTGGTGTTTTTGTTTACATTGCCAGCAAACATAGGTAGACTTGCAATCTCTTAGTTGGTGGGCATGGCTGAAGCAATTATAGCATAGGTTGGCCTTGCGAATGGTTTCTTGTCTCTTGTCTGGTGTCCATTCCGCAAAAGTAGGACACTTGGCTATGGGATGTCCTCCTTTGTCACAGGCAGGACACTTGAAGCCAGTAGAACCTTGCACTCGGTTTATGGTTCTGGTAGGTTGGCTAGTGGATGGTGCACCTGATTTCTTGGCTGAGTGCTTTGGTTGAGATGGCTTGGCGGAACTGGTGGGCATGTTGTACATCCTAATTCTCTTTTCTCAAAAAAGTCGAGAACTTCCTGGGCAGTTGGTAACTTGGAGGGATCGTTACCGTGACTGTTCCACTCGTGTCGGGCTTGAGAGTCTAAGCGATCAATCAGGATTCCTCCAATCAGATGCTCAAAGTCATTGCCCTTGCAGCTTTCCATACCTTTCATCACACGCCTGATGTTCTCCCTCATATGACGTAAGCTCTTCTGTTCATAGGTGTAGGTCTCCTGCTTCATCAAGTCTCCCAGGTACTGAGGGTAGATTTTGGCGGGATTACCATAGACAGCTTCAAGTGCTTTGAATGCATCATCGTAGCATTTATCTCCGACGGCAGCAGTGGTGACAATGCTGCGAGCCTCCTCTGATTCCATGGCCTTGGTCAATAGTGTGGTGGTGACTGTCTGAGGGGCGCCAGCATAGTAGTTTGTGATGGTGATGGTAAATAAGTTCTTAAACGAGTACCACTCCATTGGGTCTCCTGAGAATTTAGGAAGATCTACGGTCAACTGCGGCATCAATCTGGTTTCTATTTTTTCTGGCTTAGAACTGACGTCCGACTTGGGTCTGGATGCTGTTTCTGACGCTGTCAGATCTTTGGCAGCTTGGTTGTAGATGATATCAATCAGTCTGGGTAATCGTTCTCTGATAGCTTCAATCTCAGGATAGGTTGCGAAGTAACGCGATGCCCTCCTGAATTTGACTGACTGAGATTCCAAAGCTTTGATCTTGTCCTGGTAGATGGTACTTGACAGGTTGTCTGCTCTAGTGAGATCTTCTAGGCTGTTAATCAGAGCAGTGTCTTCCTCATAAAGGTAGACTTGATCAACGAAAGTCTGGACTTTCTCCACGAGAACCTGATAATCTGCTCTGGTGGCTTCTCCTGTTAACATTTCTTCTTCTCTGGTCTCTGGAGAGGTGGTGAGTAGAAGTTCTTCATACCTTCCCTGGAGCGCATCCAGAAAGGCTAGCTGACGATCCAACTCCTCCTTCTTCCTCTCCACATCATCCTGCCGAATTTTCTCAAACGACAGAGTGAAGATGGGCTTGAAGTAGTTGTCTAACTTCTTCAGCTGACTCTTCCGAGCGGTCCGTTTGTCTAAAATCTTCTGAGGGTCAGTGATGATTTGGTAGGACTCAATCTCGGCAGCATCTGAAGGCATGGTGGTTGAATATGGGCGTTGAAGTAGGCAGTCTAATGGTATTCCCAATTGGACGTTGACAATGAAGGTATTCCCAATTAGAGGAGGCAGGTATTTCCAATTAGAGGAGGCAGGTATTCCCAATCTGATAGGCGGCAATAGAATTCAAGGTTTGACTTTAAGTTACAATAGCTACAACTAGAACTCTACTTAAACGATGGTTGACTTGTTCGACTAGTTGACAGATTAACTGGCAGGCGGCTTGACACAGGGATGACAGGCTAAACGGCTTCTTCCGCGGTAGTGGGAACTCGGCCGTGGCAAGGTAGACTAGCAGTGTCCAAGGCGCGGATGATCAGCTTGATGGCTAATGAGGTGGTAGATGCGTTGAAGCAACACCACAGCTGGTAGAGCTAGGTGGCTGGTCGGATCCCCCGAACTAGGAGATCCGGCTCGAAGGACCAATGTGAAAGCCCCGTATAAATAGGGTGCCTCTGAAGTTCAAGATCTCGAAGGACCAGGTCCCGCACTAGCGCACTCAATTTAACAGCCTGACAGAGGCTACCGCCAGCAACTGGTATTTTATGCAAAAGTCAGGAACATTGAGGAATCGATGGTTACAACTTATAAGGGTGGCTATGACATAAAACTACAGTGGGTAAGAAAGGGGCGGAGATATGTTAAAATGGTGATCATTACCAGAGACGCAAGGCCCCAGGTAGGTGAAGTGTGGGAAACAATCAAAGGGTGATAATAGGTATGAATAACAACTGAGTCAATAGAGTCCAGCTCGTGTGCGGTTGAACCTGAACAGCGACAGCAAATCTGCTCACTTCTTGCCAAGGCAGGCATGATCATCCGCAAATGGAGAAGCAACAACGACAGCTTCAAATCCACCATCCCCACAGAACTGATCGAGACAGCTGACTTGGACATTCCAGCTGCCAAGGATTCCTCAAAGGCCTTGGGAATGCACTGGGCAGTATCTACTGACTGCTTACACGTGGCTGCTCCTGAGCTTCCTCAGACCATCAGTGTGACCAAGAGGCTGATCTCCTCCATTTCAGCACAGATATTCAACATCTTGGGTTTCTTCGCATTCTACATCATCACAGCCAAGGTACTGCTACAAGAGCTTTGGATACTCAAGCTGGGTTGGGACGACGACGTACCAGAGTCTCTGCAACAACGCTGGACGACCTGGGTCTCTAACCTGCCTCTCGTCACCAGCCATCCCATCAACCGCAGATATTTTGACAGCAACGCCAGAACCGTGTCCTCATCTCTTCATGGATTTTCGGATGCCAGTGAGGTTGCCTACGGTGCTGTTGTCTACCTACGGTCAGTATTTGCTGACAGAACCGTCAGCTGCTCCTTAGTGATAGCCAGAGCCAGGGTCCGACCTCTCAAGCTGACCACGATACCAAAAATGGAGCTGCAGGCAGCTGCTCTGCTTGCACAACTCCTTGTCTACGTCTCCAACACACTGCACATCTCTATCTCCCAAGTTCAACCGTGGACGGATTCATCCATCGTGCTCAGCTGGCTCAGGAAGCCACCTCATTCAATCTCTGAGGTTTTCGTGAGGAATCGCATCTCTGCCATACAGGACTCTCTTCCAGAATCCCTGTGGAGGCACGTTCTAACCCGGCTAGCCAGCCGTGGCTGTTCAGTTTCGGAGCTTCTCACGTCCACTCTGTGGTGGTCTGGTCCATCATGGCTCAGCTGCCCAGAATCCAGCTGGCCTGCCACTGCAGCCACACCCTTGCCGCGGAACTTGCCAGGGGTGAAGGCAACGGTGCTCACCACAGCACTGTTGCCAGTGGAGGAGTGGGGATTTTGGCTGCAGTACAGCAGCTACACGACTCTGACTAGGACGTACAGCATCAGAAAATTCATTATCAACAGCAGGACTTCTCCAGTTGCCAACAACTTGGGGAGCCAACGCTCACTTCCACAGAACTCTCTGCTGCCAGAGATGCCCTCCTGCTGAAGCAGCAACTGGAATCCTTTCCAGACGTCTTTCAACTGCTGCGCAAGAAGCAAACTGTCCCGGGTCATCACTGCCTGGACGGGATGGTCGTGTACCTCAAGGAACACGAGCACGCCAGAGAGGACTTTCTACCTGCAAGCCACTTCATTAAGGTGACAGGACGAGTGAGGAAAGAAGCGGCCACCCACCCAAGAGAACTCACTCCTCTGTCTCTCAAGCACGCCCTTACAAGGCTGCTGGTAGACAGAGCACTACAAGCATCAACATCCTGGAATTTCTACTCTCATAAGCATCCTGGGCCATGCCTACTTCATCCCTGGCCTCAGGTCCTTCTTGAAACGGCTCTCCAAAAGGTGTGCTACCTGTCTTCGAGCCAATGCCCATCCTATTGCACAGCAGATGGGCCTTCTACCTTCAGTGAGGACGACTCCATCTCCTCCATTCACTTCTGTTGGCGTCGACTTCGCCGGCCCCTTCCAGCTGAAGATGGGCTACACAAGAAAACCGGTCATGTTCAAGGCCTACTGCTGCCAGTTCACTTGCCTGTCAAGCAAGGCTGTCCATCTGGAGGTGTGCACGTCTCTGGAGACGGAGGAATTCCTGGCAGCCTTTCAGAGGTTTTGCGACAGGAGAGGGACTCCACATTCGGTCTACTCCGACAACGGCTCCAACTTTGTTGGAGCCAAGGCAGAACTTCAAGCCATACGGAGGATGCTTCAACGTTCTGAAGGAGCAATCTCTCACCTCTCGTCCACTAAGGAGCTGCAGTGGCACACCATACCACCCAGATCACCACATCACGGAGGTCTTTGGGAGGCAGCTGTGAGGGAAATGAAGCGGCTGCTCAGGAAGCAAGTAGCACCTCACCCGTTCAGGTTGGACGAATTCCAGACTCTGCTCACTGGAATCGAGGCCTCTCTCAACAGCAGGCCTCTGGTCGACCTCAGAACTACAGAACCTGAAGACGACCTCACTCAAACACCAGCCCACTTCCTCATCTTCCGGCCACTGCTGGCTCCTCCTACCAAGCCAGCTAGCAAAGCCAAACTGCCCCATTTTCGAAGGTGGAAGCTGGTGCAAAGACTCCTCCAAGACTTGTGGAAGGCCTGGCAAGGATACTACCTCACACAGTTACAGGCCAGAAGCAAGTGGAGGAAGGGCAGCAACACGTCCATCTCTGTTGGGGACATTGTCTTCGTCAGAGACGAGACACTGGCAAGAGGAAGATGGCCTCTGGCCCGGGTTACCGCTACATACCCTGGCCACGGCAGCAAGACAAGGGTTGTCAACATCCGCTGCAACGGCCACACCTACAAGCGGAGTGTGCAGTCTCTAGTGAAGGTCTACTTGGAGGACTTTGACATGCCCACTGCAGCTACCCCCCCTACAGCTGCTGTCAATTCCGGACCACCAGCTACAGCTGCTGCTGCAATTCTGCTGGCCACCCAGTATGTTCGGGATCTGCTGGACCGAACAACCGCCACTAAGGTGCAGTGCACTACATGCACTGAAGGACTGAGCTGGACTCATTGCATTGTGTGTTAATTGTGTTTGTATGTGTGTGCAGGTGTTTCTGCACATGCTCATTGCTCTGGTGTGACCACATGTTTGTTCAGTTGTTATTCAGTCTTACTGTTATGTGCTTGTCTCTTTAAATTATACTAACCTAAGCCTATCTCTGCCAACTTGTTGACAGCTACAGCTACTCTAGCTAAGGTCCTGGTTTGTTTACATGTTGCCCACTACTGGGCTGGTCCTTCATTTCTTCCCAACTTGAGCTCAAGGACTTACACCCCCTGTTCAGCTACAAGATTTTCCAATTAATATCACAATTATTAGCTACAGTCAGAAAAGAAAACTGTGCATATTCTTAATTGTACTACCATTATCAACTTTGGAGAAACACGTCAATTAAGTTTAGTTATTAATGATATACAATAGTGTTAGGTTATAGCTAGCATTTTCAAATTTTTTTAAATGTCAGGTATTTGCTATTTTTATAAGCATTGTATTTTGTTTGTTTGAAGCTATGTAGTTATTGGGTTTTTTTAATAATAATAAAAGAAAGGCAATTGTGGAGGAAAAGATTTAAATACTACCCCGGAGACCCCCCATGACTGAAGCTGAGTTTCCTCTCTGGATGGCAATTGAGAGGCGCTGTAGCAGGTATGAGGTTGAATTTGGGTCACCCGTCTCTCCTTCCCAGCTCCTTCAGAAACTGAAGTGATCGTGCCCCAATTACGCCATAGTTGGTTGGTAATTATAACGTAAAACACCAGTGGTGTAGGAAGATGGTTTGGTATGGAGGGGGGGGGGGGGGGGGGGCACAGGACCAAAACTGGAATTTCCTGTACTTTGATAAGTGCAGGATTTCTAACTGAAATATCGCTCTACATGTTCACTACTATAAATATCATATTTCCTTCAGAATTTATGATACATAAGGACATGTGATACAGCCAGCTGAGTTTCCTGCTGGAGAAAATGTGGCCTGTCCACCAGTTTTCTATGAGTTGAGGAAATTTGATACAGCCAGCTGAGTTTCCTGCTGAAGAAAATGTGGCCTGTCCCACAGTTTTCTGTGAGTAGAGGAAATTTGATACAGCCAGCTGAGTTTCCTGCTGAAGAACATGTGGCCTGTCCCACAGTTTTCTGTGAGTAGAGGAAATTTGATACAGCCAGCTGAGTTTCCTGCTGGAGAAAATGTGGCCTGTCCTCCAGTTTTCAAAAAACTTGACTGTTGGCCTTTTCACCATGAAAACATGAAATTTGGAATTTCCATAGCTATTTCATGGAACATGAAACATAGACTGTAGCTGAAATTTCATGATGTCAGAAATTTCAAACGTTTAATAATGAGGCTTGTGTTTTCATTTCACATCTATAGCTAAACTTTGTTCAACAGCTGTTATTTGAATAAAAAAATTCTTTCTAATTAGCAATTTAGTCATTTGTTTCCTTGTTTCATTATTATTTGTTTATGCATTTTTTAATTTAAGTAAAGTAAATAAATTGATAGACAAGCAAGCACACAAACAACTAAATAAATAATAAGTAAATAAATAAAACATTAAATAAATTGAAATTATTGGAGCCTTCACTAACAAAACTTTGGCAAAAATAAAGGAATGAATATGATATCCTGATTTTATGATGGTCTATAAAATTATTTATATATCATTAAGAATTTTGTATCACTTGAAAACATATTTTTTGTATTTTGGTTTTTAGTCGGAGACCCGTAAAACTTACAAAATGCTGATTGATGAAGAAAATGAATTTACAGGATTTTATTTTGGAGAGATGTAAGTTTTGTTATTAGTTTTTCATTCAAATAGTGTATGGTTAAAATATCCAGGTATGATTGGCGGAGCGAGGAAAATAGAACTGTCACCAATAGATTGGTGGCAGAAGTGAAGGGCCTCAACCCTGACTTCCAACCTTTTGAAATAAGAGGTCAGTATTATTACTATTTATATAAAAGTGATATAAAATATATTCAATTTTGTGTACAGAAGCAGCGTACACATATTTTAAAAATCTTGGCCAACAGAGGTCGCTCTCTGATTGAGGAAAGGCAGATACGAAGAGAATATGTAGGAGGAGAACTGAAAGAATAAGAAGGGTAATACAACTAAGAAAATAAGTAGCTAGCATACTATGATGTCATCCAAAATTAGCTAATTTAGTTCGTTTTTAAGCATGGTAATTTTAATTTGGTTTTATGGTTTGTTTTGTTATAGAAACTGCAGGAAAGAAAGAGTGTGTTCCACAAAAGAAAATATAATGATGCGGACCGAAAGAAATGGTGGTTGGTGCTGGAAGCCAATATGATGTCGAGTGAGGAGAGTGGGGACGAGGATGAGCTGTATGTGAAGCCTTTAACTTGGAGGGCTGATCGCGTCAACAAGTTTTTAATGGACTTGGACGACGAGTTCCACTCCAGCAAGTCTGCCCAAGCAAAAAGGCAGACGAAACAGAGGATACTTGCGGATAAGTCTTCCCAGAGACCGATTCCGCCAGATCTTCCTGCTTGGGTAATTTCTGAACAATAAGACTGAACATTTGAAGATTATTATTATGATGACAAATTAAAAAAAAAAAAATTCTTGATGATATCTTTTGTTGCAGTTTAGCTAATTAGTCTGAATCAACATGAAATGCCACCTGACTAAAGTGTCCTGTACCTGACATTGCACATGAAATGCCACACCTGATCCCGAAGTGTCCTGTACCTGAATATTGGCATGAAATGCCACCTGATCCCGAAGTGTCCTGTACCTGATATTGGCATGAAATGCCATCTTATCCTGAAGTGTCCTGTACCTGATATCGCGCATGAAATGCCATCTTATCCTGAAGTGTCCTGTACCTGATATTGGCATGAAATGCCACCTGATCCTGAAGTGTCCTGTACCTGATATTGGCATGAAATGCCACCTGATCCTGAAGTGTCCTGTACCTGATATTAAGGTGAAATGTCATGTGATCATTAACTGTCAGGTACCTGGGATTCTACATGAAATGCCACATGACCATAAACTGTCAGGTACCTGGGATTCTACATGAAATGCCACATGACCATAAACTGTCAGGTACCTGGGATTCTACATGAAATGCCACGTGATCTTAGTACTATCCTCTACCTGAAATTCTATCTGTAATATTTCTTTTATCCATGAAATGAATAGTCTATATGGCATATAGTATGGAAAGAGCTGGCTTAAAAGTTTGTGTTGTCTAGTAAATGATGCATTACAAACAGTAAATGAATTGCTTTAGCGATGCAATTATGCAGTGTAATAGATTCATAAAATAATGATAAGTTTACAAGTCTCATATATAGAGACAGTGCAGTTACAAATTCTGTCCCATGAAAGGCTGCATAATATTGTATATAAGGTGGTGTTATGGTACTGGTGGTTGTGTAGTGTTGGCAATGACTGGAATCTATCACCTGGTAGAGAATGTGAAGATCACTGAGCCAACATTAAACTTTTCCCTCCTTTCCTCCTATGTGGTGACCGTTTAGGCAGGTTATTTAAACGTGACAAAGACAATTTAAGTTCCCTATTGTCTATTACAAAATAGTAAATGTTACTGGAGTTGTGTGTGTGTGTGTGTGTGCATGTGTTTACGTGTATGTGTCTGCTTGCATGCGTGTGTCAGTAATCTCACACATGTGTTTATAAAATGTGGAACTGAAAGCTAGCAGAATGGTGGGTGTCTTTGCTATTATAAGTGAAAGTAACAGTTTTCTTATGCTTTAAGAGGTCAAGAATTAGAAGAAACAAGATAGCTGTACCTATGTCTCAGATGTATTCATGTGAGAGTTGCTTTCCTTGTGAGGCTCAGCTTCATGCAGCTAGCAGTAGCAGTAGTCAGGGCTTCATACAGGGGGGGGTGGCCCTGGAATTCCCCCCCCCCCCCCCCCCCCCCCCCCCCAAGAAATCTGAATTTATAATTATGAATGGTAACTCGGAGAAAAATTCTTTTTTATTATTAAAAAAGCACAATTCTTCTACTTTTTTGTTTGAAAATCTCTAGAACTTCATCAAAGTTTACAGCCGAAAGTTCAGGGCCTCAATGACAATTCTTACAAGCTGACGAAGGTTTTCGTCAGTGAATACGGGTCTTAATGAGCTTTATATCTTTCAACTGATGCTGTTCCAAGGAAGAATGAGGAGTGTGTTCAAAAGTTTAAATGTTTTTGAAAAAAATCCCCGTATACCTCTGAAGTTTAACAGTGGACAAAGCAGCTCATATTAGAATTAGCCCCCCCCCCCCTCCCAATCAGGAAGTTAAACTATCACTATAAAGCTTTATTAGCTGTCATATTATGTCCCTCTCACTTATGTCCCTCTGTGGCCTCTACATTGCAATGTCATGGGTTCAGGGATAAGAATGACAAAGTACACTACTATCTTACTGCCTCACTGATTGCCCTAATGAGTCGTTATCTTTGCCACGCAGGTTGTCATGCTTTTTTTTTTGCTTTTTTTTTGCTTTTTTTTTTCTTTTTCTTTTTTTTTTTTTGCAGTTTCTTTTTGTGTTCAACTTGAGGCAAGATGTCTTTCATGAGTACTTTTCCTTTTCTGCTATTTTTGTTTTGTTGTTAGTTGTTCCATTGAAACTGTGGGATGGAGTGTTTGTGTGTTTAATTACACTAAGTGTTAGCCATATTGTATTACAACTATTAGTTTGGTGAAGAATGTGATGAGTTGCTTTGAAACCAGAGATAGTTTTCTAGGAAGAATTTTTCGTGGCACCGTTCATCTCCAAGCCTATCTGTTTGCCATTGTTGTCATTGTTCCAGAGAAGTGATGGGTTTTATTTCAAGTGATACGATAGCTATCAAACCTGTACCTTCTGAGAAGTCACTTATTGTTAGTATTTGATGGCTTCCTAGACCACTTCATTGAGTATTGGTAGGCGTGTCTGGAAGTAGTGCCTTCTACTGACTCTGGCTAATGCTGAGCGGTGCTCATTATTAAGAAAGAGAGAGTAATAGTAATTTGTGGAAGGGGAAAGGGGGGTTGGAACAGAATGAGTTAGGGTGTGCATTTAGTTCAACTGATAGTGGATATTGTAGCTTAGGATATTTTGTACCCCATGCTGATTCAGTGGAGGGGAAATTAATGTCACGATTGTTTCTCCATGTTTATAATTTGTGCATGTGTACATATTATCTTACATTATAATCCTTAATCACACACACACACACACACACACACTATACCAGTCTGACAGCAAGGCTCGTAAGACCACAGGGTGGGATTGCTAATGGAGGTATGTGTGGGAGGGCAAGGATTGAGCTTTGACCTCTTCAGTGTCATGGAAACATACCAGTGCCTGCTTGTTCCTTGCAGTGTCACCGAGTACACCTCGTAAAGTTATGTTTGTCTTTCAGTTAAAACTTTGGCGCCTGCCGTGTGTGTGTGTGTGTGTGTTTCATCTCCCTCTCTCCAATATCTAAGTTTGTATAATCATATTTGAAGTAGTCCTTCACTTCAGAAAACTCTGAGACAAACATGCAATAAATATTCTCAAAGGTGGCTTAATAAATATTGCTCTAGTCAAGTACTTTTAGTGTATCCTGTCAAAGTATGTGTGTGTGTGCATTTTGTTTCTCTTACAGATCACAGCTATGAAGGTCTGATAGAAGAGCAGCCCATCGGCAAGTGCCTGTTTGAAGAGTTTTGTGGCAAGGATGACACGTTGTCCAAGTGCCACCAATTCATGTCAGCCCTGGATGATTTCTCTCTGGTAGCAGAGGAGAAAAGTGCAACTACTGGTCAGATGATATACCACGACTTCCTGTCACCTGAGGTGTGTATGCATGTGTGTATTATGCATGTATGTATGTGTGTGTGTGTGTTTTGTGTCGGCGTATATACGTATGTACTAGACATGTATGTGTAATATGTTTGTGTGTATGTATATTCCTGTGTATATAAATGTGAGGTTGTGAACTTTGAGACATACTCCAATGTTCCTTGTACTACTTATTGGTCCTCACAGGAACCTAAGCGACTCAGTCCTGTTCCCTTGGAGATGGTGGCTGGTATCCCAGAGAAGCTCATGCAACTACCAGTGCCCAAAGATGTCTTTGCTAAATGCAAGCAGTGAGTGGAATAAAATTTAAAAATTTTTTTTTAATTAGGGCAACATTTAGGGGTGGGAGTGCGAAAGGGGCATTTGTTGGAAAAGTCTTTGATTAAGCACTCCAAGGTTTCAATACACAAAAGAATGTGTCTACAATATGTTTACTTTCAATGCCCTGCCTAATATCTAAGAAAGTTGCTTTTGGTCGTAGAGCCCTGCTGATATAGGTATCACTTTTTTTATTGTAAAGTTAGCCAACATCCTTACAATTTTTTTTATAGCTCCACAGTATAATAAGGATTTTAAAACATTTATCATGCTCACAATACTGTGTACTTGCAGCTGTAACTAGTGTCGTATATACAGAATTACCAGTATCAGAATTGCTTAACGGTATAAACAACTGTGTAGGACCATGAGCTGATTAATTAACTTGTGTGCATTTACTTCACTTTAACAAACAAGAAGTAGATAAGGTTGATGGCCCATTCCAAGGTTAAATGTAGTGGCTTATCGCTAAGTTAACTTTCTCGAGCACACAAGTAATATAGGATTAGCGACGGCCTTACGGGTTATAATAACTTCTTCCAAGAAGGACAGCTTGTGGAGTACCCGTGAACTGATAATGTACTTGACAGTATGTTGTTGTTGTTGTTGTTGTTGTTGTTGTTGTTGTTTAGGACTGCGAGGGAGTACCTGAGTGGCCAGCCATTCATAGACTATGTGGAGAGTCAGTATTATTGGAGGTATCTGCAGTGGAAGCACTTGGAGAAGTAAGCAATTACTTTTTTAGGTGGGAGGGGTTTGGATTATGATTATGGGATATTACAAGATTTATAAGTCGGGGGTCTGTTCCTGGCATTAACCCATTTATGACCACTTGCTGTGTAGTATGAAAAGTATATGATTTTTAACATTCATTTGAATTTTTGAAGCATGTTAGAGACACTATTGTGCAAAAAAAAAAAGTATGTTAGTCCACGTAGAGAAGAGCTAGAAATTCTGACTTATCATTAGCGGTACTGGATGAAGCTCAATTTCTGACTATCTCCGAGTTGCTACAGGATTCAGACGGAATGCACGACTTATTCGCCTTCCAGTTGCGGAATTCTAGCTTCAGAATTCCGTATTTTAAAATTATTGGGCGGACATTCCAATAGCCTTTTTTTTTCTTTTCTTTTTTATCATGAAAAAAAAATTCAGTGCTTTCAATTCAATTTTTATTACAGATCAGAGTGGCATATCAACAGAAAATACAGACATAATATTAAATTAATGAATTTATTTTTTAAAAAGCAGAAGACCCTAGATAGTTGATGAAGTGTAGTAGGGTGAATTACTTGCTTGTGTGAGGTGCATCACTTACTACTGTACCTGGCAACCCACTTTAGCTTATGATGGGTACTATTAATGTAGCTGAAGATAAACTCATGTTCCTATGTCAGCTACAGTTGATCCAGTCACTATGCCTCAGAGCAAACATCTTCACTAACTCAGGAATGGTGGGAAGCTATTTGCAACATTTGCTGGGAAAAACTAATAATTTTACTACCGGTAGGAATTTTTTTGGTACAAAAAAATTGTATCAATAGTCAGCCTTTCTTTAGGGATGCATGCATGCATGTAAGTTCACATATAACACTGGCAACATACTGAAGGACTTTGTGCCAAGTGTATAGCTCAATGTTTCCACATAGCAATTCATTTTGCTGGACTGTTAAGCCTCGTTTCTCCTCAGCTCCAACTCTATGGAGAAGTAGTAATAGTGGGTAAAGGGTGGTTATAATAGGAGGATTTTGAACGAAGCACAGCTGGTGGGTGAATGTAAGCAAAGTAAATGCAGTTTCCTGTATCCATATTGTTGTTTTGGGGCTTACACTACATGTATGTTTGTGTGTGGCTGTTGTGTGGGTTCTTGAGTGACTGTAGTACATGGTTAGAGGGTGCTTAATTCTGTTGCCATGGAAATGCTGGGTGTGCCACCAGGAATGTAAGAGAGAGAGGTAGTGTCCTTACCACTTTGTGTTTTTATTGAATTCTGAGACAAGCTGACAAATTGTTAATATTACCAAGATTACATGTAGCTGGTTTTTGCTGTTGTTTACATAATAAATATTTTCTCTTTTTTTAGAGCTCCCATAACAAAGAACTCATTTCGTGTGTATCGCGTACTTGGTAAGGGAGGGTTTGGTCTGGTTCACGCCTGCCAAAGTAAACCAACGGGGAAGATGTATGCCCTCAAGAAGCTGGAGAAGAAGAGAGTAAAAAAGAGAAAAGGAGAAAAACTGGCTCTCAACGAGAAGGTCATTCTGGAGAAGGTGGACAGCAGATTTGTGGTGAGTAGTGAGTGGCGGCTTGGAGGAAGTGAGAGGGGTGGAGTTTGCGGGGGGGGGGGGGGGGGGGGTAGTTGTTTCAGTCTCTTCTCTACTCTGTGGGTTTATCCATGGAATAGATTGAAGTGCAGGTGTTAGTTAGTGTCCATTTGTGTGTGTGTGTGTTTGCCATTTTAGGTGAGTGTATCATGTCAATTTAGGTGTGTGTATGTGTGTGCAGTTTCAGGTCACTGAGTTCTAATGGACCTTGTTGGCATGAGCTGGTTTAATTGATAGTTCTTGTTTGGGTTGTTGTTGTTTTTTAATGGCCCACAAATCCCCAGTGTTTTTACATAGCATGGCATGTCAGACAGAGGAATGGGGCGATCACATGTACCATTTCATATGTTCTTGTCCATCTTTTTCACACGTGTGCAATATTCATATGCACGCATTCATGTATACTTACACACACACACACACACACACACACATATGTAGACCCCTACAAACACAATGGCAACAGTGTGGATTGGTATCATAGCAGCCCAGCATGCATGCATTGGGTTATCTTTTGGACAGCATGCATGGCTTTTGTTCCACTTGTGTGGCTTACTGAGTATGGATGGTCGGCATTGAGTGGGCGTGAATGTTGGTATGGTTACCCGTCATGCCCACTAAACTGAAACTGAAAGTGCCATAAAATTTAATCCATTCAAGAGCGAGCACAGTACCTGTGTACTATAATTATTCTCCTTGTTGTTTTGTTATTGTTATTACAATGATGAAAATAACTAGCAAGTACCCTGCCACATAGTGGCACTTGACATATTGCAAAGTAAGAATGCAGTAGCATTAATTATCTTACTCAGTTATCATTCTCTACCATTGGTTAAGGTTACATAAGTTTCCCTCTCCTGCTCTCTTTTTTTTTCTGAACTATCTGAGCTTTTCTTATCCCCCACCTTTCCTTTATTCAGCTCTTCTTCTTGAGTCATGGAGTCCCCTTTTCCTTTGTCTATCTCTCCTGCTTCTGAATTTCTGTCCTACTTTGAGAAACTTTTGTCTTCTATTTTGTACTTTAGCCTTTCTTTTGAACACTAAACCCCGCCTTTACTCGTCACCCGCTTTTTAGTTATAATTAATCGCTTGCCTTTTTGCCTTCTCTTCCCTTCCATTTTTAACCTACATCGTCTTACCTCTCTGATTCCATCCACTTTTCAGTTACAATTAATCGCCTTTTACGTACTTTCGCCATCTTTTTTTAAACCTACACCGCCTTCCATCATCTATTGCACCCGCTTTTTAGAAATAACCAGCACGTAACTGACCTACCGTAAAGTGACGATGCTTTACCAGACCGTGCAGAGAAGGTTCTGAAGTTATTTTGTGTGTTAGTCAGATACATGTATGTACACAGCTATATGTTACACATATATTCCTGTGTGTGTGTGTGTGTGTGCAATTACAAGTGTTAAACTTCCTCAATACTACATGTTTTCTTGAGCAGAACCAGCTAGTAATAATCGTTTCAATATAGGATGGTAATGGGTCCATTGTTAAATCATTAATAAAATATTGAGTGCATTTTATTAGAGCAGGTCATGAGTTTGACTTCCGCCACTTTCATTCCATTACATCTACATGCTGCCTACAATGTGTGTGTGTGTGTGTGTGTGTGTGTGTTACAGGTGAACCTAGTCTATGCGTACCAGACTAAGGATGAGTTGTGTATGGTCCTGACTCTCATGAATGGAGGTGATCTTCGTTTCCACATCCACAACATCGGAGTGCCTGGCTTGGACATGGAGAGAACGGTCTTCTATGCGGCCGAGATAGCTGCAGGATTGTCACATCTGCATGCGTGCAGAGTGGCTTATCGGTGAGTCTGGCATGGAGGTTCTCATGTGTGTGTGTGACGTTACACTTGTCATACTAAGACATTTTGGTTGCTTTGTGTTTGTTTTGTTTATAGCATTGTTGTAGCATTAACTGTATGTATATGGCTTTCTTAGTGCAGAGTTTGGTATGTCACTTCTGTTTTATGTAATTCAGCTGTAATGCAACTTGTTCATTTTTTGATTCAATAAACAGCTTGGAGTGGGGGGGGGGGGGTTGAGATTATATCATAAAATTTTCATCACACGGACAATGCTTTATGTTTATTAGCACACTTTTTGCGATTGCCAAAATATATTTAGTGAGTAAGAAAAAAAACTAACTTGATCGACACTTGACCTCTTTTCTTACTAAGAAACCCTCCCCCCCCCAAAAATAATAGCTGAACTCAATTATCTTTAAAAATTTTAAGCATCATCTGAAAAGCAAGAATGCCAGAGACCTTTATCTTTTAATTAAATTATGGTTTGGCGGGCTAGCTCACACCGCGTCATCATAATACCATCAAGTGCACTACTTGTTTCCATGCAACTGTGTGTGTGTGTGTTTGTGTGTGTGTGTGTGTGTGCTTGCTTGCTTTAATTAAAGGAATGCTAACAGTTGCAGATTTCCATCAGTTTGTTACCAGTTCTGCCTTTGTACCACTCAGGCAACATTAACGCTCACAGAGACTTGTCTAACCGCACAACTAGTAAAACTGTAGCAGTAGCAAGTATTCATAAGCTTCTTGGCTTTCACTGACCTGTTCTTAGCGATGCCATCCAATGAATTTCACCTTTGCCTTGAAAACAGTGAGAGGACAGATAAGAAACTGCTTTAGGTTGGAGGAGGTGAAGAAATTGTTTATATGTGCCGAAAGTAATAGCTAAAATAGCTGATTTGGTTTAGCTATGGTCTGGCTGTGCAGATATAAGGCGAGTGAAGACAAAACCAACCACTGGTTATTAGCCCAAGATTTTCAACGATTGCACTCAACAGCTAAACACCCGAACTCAGGGACTCGGCCATCTTGCCCAATAGTTGCACGCTGGAGAAGATAGAGACAAGCTTGTTTGAGGAGGACGTTTCTTATCGTAGTTTCTAAACATCGTGTTACATCTTTATGGTGTGATATTCACACTCAAGCTGTATACTGCAGTATCTATATGTAGATTGCCACATTTAGCACTCCATATTCTGGATATGGAACTTTATGAAGTTTCATGTGAAGTTTTGTGCTCATATTACCATTTTTGGGTCATTAAATAATCAAGAGTAACAGAGGTTTACTCGCAATATACACATACAGTGGGTGTGGTCATTCACTGTCTCTGGCTGGTATGTGTCTTTAGGGATATGAAGCCTGACAACATTCTTCTAGACGACCACGGTAAGTGGTGGAACGTGTGTGTGTGTGTGAACATAATAATCAATGGCAGCTGCTATTTATTTGTTGTTGTTGTTGTTAAAGGTCATGTTAGGATATCAGATCTTGGTCTGGCTGTGCATATTCCTGAGGGCCAGTCAGTGAGAGGACGAGTGGGAACAGTCGGATATATGGGTGAGTTCCTGATAGTGCTAGGGTGTGGCTGCATGTCACTATGAGAGGGTGTGGCTGCATGTCACTATGAGAGGGTGTGGCTGCATGTCACTATGAGAGGGTGTGGCTGCATGTCACTATGAGAGGGTGTGGCTGCATGTCACTATGAGAGGGTGTGGCTGCATGTCACTATGAGAGGGTGTGGCTGCATGTCACTATGAGAGGGTGTGGCTGCATGTCACTATGAGAGGGTGTGGCTGCATGTCACTATGAGAGGGTGTGGCTGCATGTCACTATAAAAGGGTGTGGCAGGGGTGTGTGATGCATGTCAGTAGAGTTGGTGAATGTAGACTACTGACTGACTTTTCTTAGCCAGTGTCTCCACTTCTACCCAATAGTCAGACTGTCCTATAAACCCATTTAGGCATGTATATCAGTGACCCTGGTGCTACGATTTATGTACTAAATTACATTCATTTTTTTATAAATGTTGTTTTACCCCTCCATCTATTTCTAGCCCCTGAGGTAGTTGAAAACCATCGCTATACTTTCTCCCCGGACTGGTGGGGCCTGGGCTGTGTAGTGTACGAGATGATCCATGGGGAGTGCCCCTTTCGTAAGAGGAAAGAACGAGTCTCCAGAGAGATTGTTGAGAAGCGAGTGAGAGAGGACACACCCAAATATTCTGACAAGTTTTGTGCACATAGCAAGTCATTTTGCTCCATGGTAGGTAGTTATACAGTGGTTTTGTGTATGTGTGTGTGTTAAAACTGTTTGGTCTTTTCTTTGTAAAAAAAATTTATTTAATTTTTTTATTTATTTATTTATTTTTTTTTATTGCGTTTGTTTTTGGTATTTCTGTATTCTTGACAATAACATTTCTTCTCCAGCTACTGGACAGGTCTCATTCTAGTCGTCTGGGTAGTACAGGGAAAGGATTTGAGGAAATGAAGACTCATCCTTTCTTCAAGGCAATCAACTGGAACCATTTGGGAAAGGGAATTCTAGAGCCTCCATTCAGACCTAATGTACGTTGCTCCTCAGTGGTATGCATTCACCTAATTTTACACATGCTTATTTGTTTTGTAGTTTTAATAATGGCGACCAAATATTTTTAATTGTGTATTGTTTAAAAAAAGTCTGTGAAAGAGAGAGAATACATCTAATGAGTAAAAGAAGGCTGAGAAAGAATACATCTAATTGGTATCTTGTAAGATCCATAGATTAGTCCTCTAATAGTTACGAAATTATTAACTAGCACATTCCACTATTTACTATTTCATTAAGTCTTTTATAGCTCTATTCTATAACATCCAAATGCTATAATTATGACAAGTCCAAGGAAACCAGCCTGCCTTACCACCTATAGATGCAAAGCATGTTACACATTAGTTATCTATTTCTTGTTACTAAATGTGATCATTGCTTCAAAATTGTGGCATTATTTTGGTATAGCCTCGGGCTGTGTATGCCAAAGATGTATTGGACATTGATGCCTTCTCCTCCATCAGAGGAGTGGAGATTGTAGAAACAGATGAGGAGTTTGCTTCCAAGTTCTCCACGGGAGCATGCTCTAAGCCATGGCAAGAAGAGGTGAGGAAATGCATCTCCTGAGTGAGTTTGTTAATGTTGACTACATCTGCTCTACTAACAATTTTTATTTAAACAAAAAACATAGCTTTTGCCAAACTAGGTTTATAAAACTTAATTTATTGTGAATCTGGGTGCATAGAACCTCAAACTGGGTCCATAAAACCTCGTTTAACAGGCTTTATTTCACCTTAGTGATCTAACTAGATGTAAAAGTCTTAATTACTGCCAAATCAGGTGTGTAAACTTATTGGATGATTGGATGTGTGAATAACAGTTAGTGAGAACTTCCATTTCAGAAAGTTCCTTAGCTACTAAACATATGCCTTTAAATAATGAACAAGTGGAACTAAAATGATATACATTATACATACCACAATAACTGTGTTATGTTAGTATGCTGGTATATACATTAAATGTTGTTGTTGTTGTTGTTGTTGTTGTTGGCACATTTCAGATGATTGAGATGAAGTTATTTGCTGATATCAACAAGATGCATCCCATAGAGTCCATGACTCTGGAGGCCAACACTCTGTCTCCAGAGATGGAAACCAAGAAAGGATGGCTCAGGAGACTCTTCAGGTTTAAACGCCAGGTTAGAATATAACACACATATTTTTTTCAAAATGTCTAAATAAATCTGACGGTAAAAAGGTTAACAACCTCAAACATAATATTTACATAATTATTTTTGTTGTTGTCATTTATCATTCTTTGTTTTTTGTTTGCACCAGGTGAGTGCCCCTCCAGGTACTGTGAAGGATACCAGTACCCAGGGTGCAGTCGGCACATCATCCAACGTCCCTGGTCACTCCAGCCCCAAGACAACGAGTGTGTCGGCCATTCCTCCTACCATCAGCTCCCAACAGCAGAGGACACAATCACATGGTCTCATTGCTATACCAGAAATAGGAGTATCAGGCTCCACCCCTCCACCTGATGACCATACAAACTCCGCCCCTATTATTCGTAGCCACTCCTCTGCAGCTGCCCCAACTCTGAATGTCTTGAGAAAGAGTGTCTTGCATGCGTCTGAAGAGAACGTGCAAGACCCCAACCCTGACAAGGATGTGCACATGACCATCGTTGAGGCACGCCATCAGGAGGGAGGACAAGCTCTAAACCATGATGCCCCAGTGGAGGCGGAGCATGAACATGAACATGAACACTCTTCAGGATCATCTTCTAGTTCAAAACATGACCCTCCCCCCACTCCTTCCCTAGCCAATAGCAATTGTAATCCCTCAGATTAAAATGGTTTTTATTTTTATTTATTTTTTTTTTTAACTGCAATTGTCCAGCACAACATCAAGTCTATTTTAGTCTTACTATGATTATATTAATTTATGTTCACAGATATTAGATTAAAAATTTGTGGTTGTCACGCTGCTTAAATGATTTTTTTAATATACATATATTTTGTCTTTGATTGTTTTGTTGATATCAAGCAATTGTCGATATTATACTTGTCAGTAAATTATCCTGTTTGGTCATTCCTAAAATGAGGCCATAATTAAAAGTATGTGTGTGGGAGGAGGAGCATGTGCAGTGAAAGGGGAGCATGTTGCGACTTTAAAATACACTTGGTAAAGTATGGCTACTATTGTGTGGTATAAAGCTTACCACATATAATCCCTGAATCTAAACGTATGGACTACATGTATTCATAGCATAATTGCCACAAGTTGTAATATGTATTGTTGGAAAATCCATTCTGATATTTGTAACTTACATTATGTACAACCAGTATCAAAAAAAAAATTGAACCTATTTTTTTACTCGAGAGATTTAAAATTCCATGATTAAATAATGAGGTGGGCAGTTTTGTAAGTTACTATGCTGCCTTCTCTGGTGTCTTGGCTTCCATCTTCTCTGCCTCCTCCAAAACTCCTTCTTTCTTAATGAGCTCCTTGATCTGGTCAATGTGCTCAGGCTTGATGTCCGTGTCTTCCAGGGCTAGGCTCTCAATCACCTAGGAGACAAAAAAACAAGTCAATTATCACCCAGATGGTAATACAGATCAATCTCATAGGAGACACCTCAATTAGTGACCCAGAAACAAATAAATTAATCGGATTTAAAATATTAAATACTCAAATCAAATAAATTCTTTTTAAAGTAAGACTAATAGCAATGAATAAAAATGCTGAATACTTTTAAAAGATTAGCAGCATTAACCCATTCCTTTAGATAGTGGAGGGGAAAACAGAATGAATCTCAAGTTATTGCTAGACAGCAGAAAGCCTGAGCAAAGACATACAAACAATGTATGGCTTTAGTTCTATTTATACATGACAAAAAAACTCATGGTAAAGATTTATAGCATGTGACATTGAAGCAAATGGCTAAGACTGTAGCTACAGTGAGCACACACTGGGACTGGTGGGCTATGGCTAAGACTGTAGCTGGGACTGGTGGGCTATGGCTAAGACTGTAGCTAGTGAGCACACACTGGGACTGGTGGGCTATGGCTAAGACTGTAGCTGGGACTGGTGGGCTATGGCTAAGACTGTAGCTAGTGAGCACACACTGGGACTGGTGGGCTATGGCTAAGACTGTAGCTAGTGAGCACACACTGGGACTGGTGGGCTATGGCTAAGACTGTAGCTGCAGTGAGCACACACTGGGACTGGTGGGCTATGGCTAAGACTGTAGCTAGTGAGCACACACTGGGACTGGTGGGCTATGGCTAAGACTGTAGCTGCAGTGAGCACACACTGGGACTGGTGGGCTATGGCTAAGACTGTAGCTAGTGAGCACACACTGGGACTGGTGGGCTGTGGCTAAGACTGTAGCTAGTGAGCACACACTGGGACTGGTGGGCTATGGCTAAGACTGTAGCTAGTGAGCACACCCTGGGACTGGTGGGCTAGCTAGTGAGCACACACTGGGACTGGTGGGCTATGGCTAAGACTGTAGCTACAGTGAGCACACACTGGGACTGGTGGGCTATGGCTAAGACTGTAGCTAGTGAGCACACACTGGGACTGGTGGGCTATGGCTAAGACTGTAGCTGCAGTGAGCACACACTGGGACTGGTGGGCTAACACTCGCCTCTTATAGAAAAAAAGGAATAAATTACAACTGCAAGACAAAGCAGATGACATTAGAGCTTCTTTTGAGGAGAGGAGGGACAAAGCAAAAAAAAAAATGCGACTGGGAGAAGGGAGAAAAATGGCAGAGAAGTGACAAACAGTGTTCACCTAAAGTTAAGACAGTGACAACTTGACACAAACATTACCTCAGCTATCTCATCCAGGTTGATGTTGCCATCGTGGTCTTCATCCAATACAGCCACAATGCTACGTGTCTTGGCCTCTCCACTGAGACCTTTGAGAGCCTCCAGAGCTTCCTCCAGCTTGGCCGTGCTTATCACATCACCACTATACATAGGTACACACAAACACACACAAGCACACAAATGTAAAAGTAAACTACGCATTACTGACTTGAAATAGAGAGGCAAGTATTGACAAGTTACCTTGTAGATACCAACGGAGTACTACAATGACTACACTTTACCTATGTAATGTATCCACACTTTATCTGGGTGTATTTTATAGCCTTATTGTACTTCTCTTGATGACCTCACTTCACCCAATACAATGTCAACACTCAACCCACTGCAGTGGCTATACTTTACCCAATATAGTGGTCACACATGTTACCAAACAGAACCACACACACACATGTACACCATATATATATATATATATGCAGTACACTCCTTATCCCATACAAAGCCACGTCTTATCTAAATTACCCTATAATACAAATATCAACCCAATACAGGCACTTTATGATGGGAAGCCCAACACTGTCCGACCAAGTCAGGCACTCACAGATCCGTGACCGACTGATTGACTGACCTCTCAGCAGCCATTGTGTGCAGCGTCTTGTTATCTTCAGCAGTAGTTCCATCCAGACTCTGGAGGGTGTGGTCCAAACTGTTGATCAAAGCATCCACACGACGACCCAACCTCACAGATGCCTTGGATTCAACCAACTCATCCTGACACTCCTCAGCCAAATCAGCAACATCCTACACACACACACACACAAATATACTCACACATGCATATACACACATACACACGCATAACTCCACACGCATACATATATACATACTCACACACGCATACTTACACACACATACTCTGACATGCCGACACATGTACTAACACACACACACCTCAATGTACTCCTCTCTATCTTCCTTCAGTTCCTTCAGAGAGCTTCTGTCCTCTCCTTCCTTAAGGTTGGCCACTACACTCCTCAGCTCCTTCAACTCCTCTGAGGATATGCTCACTTCTTCTTTCTCTTCACTGCCCTCGATGGGAGGAGTCTTGTCTGTGGACACAACAGGAGCAGAATCCACCAGTTCCGGAGTGGGAGGAGTAGCCAGCTACACGTGCACACACACACACACACACATGGTAAAGGGTGGTCGACAAATTTTCAATCGGGCAATAGTTACCCTCACCTCTTTCTCCATCTCCTTCTCCAAGGCTTCCTCTTTGATGAGCTCCTCTTGCTGTCTGACTAGATCTAATCTTGTCTTATTGTCCACACTCTCACCACTCGTGTCTGCCACCAACACCTCTGCCTCGTCTATCTGCACACACACACACACACACATACACACATAGCAAAAGACTCAATACACCACAACTTGACTGGCACTCCTATATATATATATATATTTATTGATTTATTTATTTATTTATTAAACTCATTCATTGCAATGAATACAGTGTTTCAATTGTCTCATGTAGCCCTCCAACTGTCACATCTTGACCTGCCCTCTAATATATGACACCTTTTATTTACATAAGTGTTCACTTCTAGTTTATGTGACATTTCCTTTGTTACTTAAATCAATGCATAGCTGAGACAGCTCAGTAAAATGACTACAACCGATTTTCTCACTGCTATGGCAAATGAGAAGCGTGTACAATACACTATTCCAGACCATGCAGCATGTAACATGGATCACCACTAACTACTCAAGTATTCCTCAATACCAGCACAGTAACATTATGTAACTACATCTCAAAGTGAACAACTATTCTATTTTGTGTACAGATATCATTTATAAAAAGACTTGCAATATTCTCTGGTAATTTAGAGAGAGTCTCTTGCAATGCACTAATTGTGGGCGTGCTCTCCGGTAGATAGAGGGCTCGAGACAAGAGCAGAAGAGAAGTTGGAATCTTCTTCTCCAAATGTAGATCTAACCACTAGACAAACAAACACACACACACACACATGTATTGAAACATGCACGCCCACATGCATACAAAACCTCTCTCTCTCTCTCACTTGCTCCAATTGATAGCGAAGTCTGTCCTTGGGCATGCCCAGAGCTTGCATACCGCGAGCTTGTGAAGCAGTTTGTAGCTCTACCTCAGTGAGTGAGTCTACCGTCTCTTTCTGTATCATGACATCATCTGCGTGAAGTTGCCGTAACTTCATACGCAGCTGGAATCTCAGGAAGTTGTTGGTACCTATCGGCTGAAGCAGCAGCAGTCTGACATACGCACAAATGTACACACACATCAAGTAATAGAATGTAGGTGTGCTAGGATAAGGGGGAAAACACCACCCTTGCCACACCCTCTTACTCACTTGCAAAGAGCCCGAAGTTGTGGTCTGGATAGATTGTCTAGTGTGAGCTCATCTTCAAACAGCTTTGAGAACTTGACCAGTTCTTCAGTTGACACTGTCTCTCCACTGCTGCGTACCTGCAGTGATCAAATACATGAGCTCATGTGTTAGTGTGGTTGTATTATGCAGTGATCATTACCTTGCCAACACCACAGAACATTGAAACATACCCTGTGACCACACCTATTGGCTACACCTTACCATCTCATTGACAAACCATACACCGCTTTTACCACTGCACTGATATCCCTTACCAACACATTGGCCACACCTTACCAACACACTGGCCACCCCCTACCCCTACCAACACACTGGCTGCCCCCTACCAACACACTGGCTGCCCCCTACCAACACATTGGCTACCCCTTACCAACACGTTGGCCACACCTTACCAACACACTGGCCACCCCCTACCAACACACTGGCCCTCCCCCTACCAAAACACTGGCCCTCCCCCTATGACCAACGTCCCTTACCAACACACTGGTCGTCCCTTACCAACACACTGGTCGTCCCTTACCAACACACCGGTCGTCCCTTACCAACACACCGGTCGTCCCTTACCAACACACCGGTCGTCCCTTACCAACACACCGGTCGTCCCTTACCAACACACCGGTCGTCCCTTACCAACACACCAGTCGTCCCTTACCAACACACTGGTCGTCCCTTACCAACACACTGGTCGTCCCTTACCAACACACTGGTCGTCCCTTACCATCACCTTGACCACACCTTACCATCACATTGTCTATCAACTGGATTAGCCTACAGACACAAGACAAACTCTCCCCAACCAGACACTAACTTTCTCAATGAAGAGAGCGAACTCCTCCACTGCCTCTCTCTTGTTCTTGTTCTTGCTGGTCACAGCCATGTCTTCTATCGTGTCCTGGAGGAACTTGGCCATCTGGATCTTCACCTTCAACTGCTTCTTCTTTCTCGTCTCCTAACCCAAACATGGTAATTTACATTAAGCCACACCCTTCACATGATCTAACCACACCCTCATCCTTCACCAGCACCGCAACATTCTACCAGCTATCAAATTTAACATTTTATTTAGGACACAAAAAAATTATATCCAAACTGAATAAAAAAGATAACCATAACTCGTACAATTTCAAACTGTTAACACTTACATTTTATCCTAGAAAAAAAAATTCAAGGAGAGAGTCCATTTAAATAATATTCAATTATATTAGCAAAAGGGTACAACCCTTTCAAATTGTGATTTGATAAGTGTACCATATATTACAGGGTTAACCCTTTGCGGACGAACGCGGGCGAGCAATTATGTAATTAAATACGCGCACGCCGTAAAACCAATCAGTTGCCCGAGACGACGGCGTTTTACCAGTGGAGTTCGACATGTGGAAAAAGAAAACGGGCGAGTGTTTCTTTTGTGTTAGGCCTCAAATAATCTGCCTCTAGCGTTGTAGCTATGGTAATTCGTTAGTTTATAGTTTATAGAGTTGTTTTGAATACAATCTTAGTTGGAATTATCGAGGAGGCCATAGTTTGTTAGCTATTTTTTTAGCTTATATTTATGAAAGGAGAAATCACACCAAAGTGTAAGTTCTAGTTTTAGTTTGCTTATTTCTAGCTACTTTAGGCCTTTACTTCTTAGTAGATGTTCTATTTGAAAATAGCTAGACACAAAGTGTAGAAAATTTTTTTATTTTATTTAGTTGGTGCACTTGATATAAGTTATACTTATTTTATAAGACTTATTTTGTAGAATAGAGATTGCAAAATGCATACTATGTAAGCTACTGAAAGTTTTAGCGCGCTACGCGCTCTGTAACTGTAATAACAGAGCAAAAAAGAGCTTGTCACGAATTCGTGACAGCCGTATTCTCTTGACGCACCCGGTGTGTCACAGATTCGTGACCATCGTACGCACACGTTAAGTTACGGCGGTCACGAATTCGTGACGATCGTACGCAAAGGGTTAATGCTGGTATCACAATATGTAACTTAACAATACAGAGATTACGTGAAGCTTACTTAATCCGTGACATGCCAGAACAGCACATGCCAGAACAGCACAGGCATGCAATAACACCGGACATCATAACTACTGACACACAAACTAACTCACCTTGAACGAAGAACTTTGGAAAGTGGACGGTAGTGCACTAGGGAAGAGCAACACGTAGACTGGCAACAGAAAATCCATGAAGGGAATGAAGACGAACACAGAGAATGGCACCACTCTGAATATGTCCGCCACAGTACGTCTGAACTGAATACACACACACACACACACAAATGTATAACAGTGGGTGGGCGTGCTCATTAGTGGATGAACGGTGAGTGAGCTAGCCAAACCAACAGAGCTCAATATTCAACGAGACACCAAAAATGCCAACCCTCAGCGCTACTATACACTAGCTAGCTATAATTAAATCATTTCTTAGACCAAAAGAATAATTCCTAATCAGGTATCAATATTGCTCAAGCAGGAAACACTCACCGGTATATAGTCTTAATGCAAAACTACTCCAATTCCAGAACTCAGATAACTTTTCAGCCTAAAGCAAAACTACTGCGGGCAGCAAGAAATGTTTTGCTCACATGATTACAATAAGACAGGGCATTACCCACAAAGTTAGTACCTACACATGAAGCTGACAGCTTCATGTCCCTCAAAAATCAGTCCGAAATTAATAAAAGGTCTTAAATCGTTGTCTTGAGCAATTTTATGACTAAATCAACAGTTTCATCAGTAACCTCAGAGCGTGATAGACAAACAGACAGGACGACTACCATAACCCTGTCGCGAATGTGTGCTGAGGGTTAATTAAATATTTTATGATGTAATGATTCTTACTATCAATTTTAAGCATATTGCCTGGCTGTTTTTGTTGCTCATTTTTTAAGTGAAGTAAAGGATTCACAAGTATAATAGATTACCTCCACCTAATACACATCGTATCAAACCATCTATCCATGTATATAATAGATTACCTCCACCTAATACACATCATATCAAACCCATCTATCCATGTATATCATATATACATGCGTATACATACACACACAACCAGAGAGCACAGATAAGAATAAAGGATGAAGAAAAGAACAGAAAACAGAATAGAAGATGTGAGAAGCCATGCCGTATGTATGTGTGTATGTGAACTTTGAGAACTATGTGTGTTAATTGTTGCTGTCTTTGTTAGGTCATGTCATTGTTGTGTTACCCTCATGTCACCTTCCGTGTTGTGTGCTTATCTGGATGCCACGCTAGCATACCTGAAGACGAGACATTTCTAAATACATGCTGCTACAATAGAACTCCTTGTCACCCACACCTCAAGGCAGAGGTGGTGCAGTTTCAACTCAACCTTACCATCAACCAACCTATCGCCCTGGTGAAGGGACCACCTGGTCACATAGTCAAGTATTGGTCTGGCCTGTATCACCAACTTGATTGCTTGACTGTACAACTACTATCCACGACAGTTTTAGCCAAGGCTGTGTCAGAGGGACCAGCTCTAGATTGTGTAGTCCTCTGTCAGAGGGACCAGCTCTAGACTGTGTAGTCCTCTGTCAGAGGGACCAGCTCTAGATTGTGTAGTCCTCTGTCAGAGGGACCAGCTCTGGACTGTGCAGTCCTCTGTCAGAGGGACCAGCTCTGGACTGTGTAGTCCTCTGTCAGAGGGACCAGCTCTGGACTGTGTAGTCCTCTGTCAGAGGGACCAGCTCTGGACTGTGTAGTCCTGCAGCTCTGGACTGCGTAGTCCTGTGAATTAGTTTTGTGGTCTGTTATTATAATTAGGCTACAAGTTTATTGAGTTAGGAAGCTAGCTATACATCACAGTACCATCCATAAATACCACTTGATGAAGCATAGAAGTATAATGATTGCAATGAAGAAAAGATACGCAATAAGGGCCAAAGACTTGAACAAGCAATCACCACTGCCTCCTCCTAACCATCAAACAATAGGAAAGTACTAAGGGTGATGTAGTATCGACGCAAGTCTTATGTTCCACTAGTGACTGGAAATCTACCTGGAACTTACACCTACAGACCTACACTACACAGTTGCCCAAGGATCACTGACCCTGTGTGCCTCTCTAATAATGTTTACATCACCTCTATTCACTCTATCGGCACTTCTTCTCACCTCTATAATCTAATCATCATCTCTTCTCACCCTATTGCTGCTAACAATTATCACCTCTAGTCAACCCACTTTCCCCTCCCTGCATAACTTCGTCACTCTTCTTCATTTCCAGTTCTGTAAAATCTTACGAAACAATCAGGGTATTGTGACTTGATTGTAGGGATTTGTGTGTAGTTTTACAACCCCCTCATTAACCCTCAGTGTGCATGCACAAGAGGGTTATAGTAGTTGTCCTGTCTGTCTGTCTGTCATGTTTGGAGATTACTGACAATTAACCATTGATTTAGGTGTGAACTTATTCAGGATAAAGATTTAGGACCTTTTATTGTGCTACTTTTTTAATTTGAAAATGTATACCGGTGAGTGTATCTGGCTAGTTTAGCTTCTTCTCTTATGAAGACAGCATTTCCATGTACCATTTTCATTGCTCAAGCTATATTGATACCTCATTAAAATAGCTAACAGATTGCTTGTTCTTTTGGAAAGAGATTATATTGTAATAGCTAGGTAATGTTTAATAGCGCTGAGGGTTCGCACCTTTGGTGCTTCATTTAGTTCAATGCAGCACCTGAAAATTTAAATTCAAAACTTGATTTGACAATTGTTTAATATAGAATTATTCTAACATGTACACACAAACATGATCCTCCACACACTTCACCTCACCCACATCACTCATGACAACATGCACACACACACACACACACACACACACACGCACGTGTGTACATACACACAAACCTGCTTGAGCTCCCTCCTGGTCAAAGAACTTCCTTTCATGGTCTTCCACAGCAACCTGGCAGCCACACGCGTATCCAGAGCTAGCAACCTGAACCCATGGTAGTAGTGGAGGACCATGTTCTTCACTTTCTGCACTATGGACACCTTCTGAGGGGCAACTGCGGTCTGGATCAACACGCACGCACACACACACACAATGTATGGACGCACATACACGCTCACACACACACACAATGTATGGACGCACATACACACTCACACATCCACACACACAAGCACACAGCCAGAAGGCACAATAGCCCATAGCTAACCGTAGGCTTTTCTGTCTTCATTTGTGCTCCTTCAAGTTTCTTCTTCTCTTTAGCCGAGTCGACAGCCTTCTCCACTTTCGCCTTCTTGTCAGGGACTCCAAGTACAGCAGAAGTGTGGAGGTAGCTCCGCCCACACATTAGCACTATATTGGGGGGATAAATGGGTGGGACCTTCCATGAGGGGCGACTAGAGCTGTTGGTCAACGTGCACCGCCTGTCAACAGACACTAATAGTGTGGGTGTGGTCAATGTGGCAGAGTTGTAAGGGTCATTCTGGTCCAACTGCGCAGCCCCAAAATGACGGATGAAATGTTGGTGACTGAGAAACCCTAGACAGACAATTCATTAGTCTATAAAGACTCGTTTCTGATACTTCAAATAATTTGTATATGGTAAAGGGACATCAGTGTTATATAACAGTAACATTACAACCAAAAGATACGGAAATGACTAACAGGTGTATAGTGGCAAGACTGTGAACTTGGTAACAAATAATTCTATTCCACTAGTTTCTCATCCACTAGTCTCAGGCATGCTCAACTCAAGTTGTTGTTTTTATTTGTGTTGATAAGGGGGAACCTTCAAATTTGATAACCCATGCCAATTCTAGAGAATCACTCTGAGAACTCAACTCTCTAGAGTGATCCACTAGTAGGACAATTACACGTCCTCTCAACACACACTTTTGATTAAACCAGCAAGATGAGAATTGTCTATCAGTTCGTCCACCACACCCATGACTTCCACCAGTAAAACACCCCAAGTATATTATGAATGTAACCAGAGCACTATTGTGATACAAGTGTGAGGATATGCAAGTTAGTAATCCAGAACTGATGCACTTATAGTAAATAGTCTTTCCTCTTTCTTTACTCAAGTACTGCTAGCTAGTGTTACACTTACTATTCTCTATGATTTGAGGGAGCCCAGTTCTTTGCCGCAACCAGTTCCTGCTATCCAGATGCGATTTAAAAAAAACTGGAAAATATACTTTATTTTCCTTACTTGTTGAGTCTAGTCCGATATAATAAATAAGCCATGTCTACATCGGGATCCTGCTTACGCCTCCGCAGACAAAGAAAACTTGGGTTGAGAGTGAGTGGCAACTAAAAAGCACTCGACTCCTTAACCTTTACTTACTTCTCACTTTTGGGTAAAGTGTCCTTCCGAATTGGCCTTCCGAGACCTAGTAACGACATCCTTTACCGTGGACAAAGGTAAAGCACCCGGTTCTGGCACCTAAGGGTATCAAACCTGACAGGAAATTACGCAAACCCAAATTCAATCCTGATCACTTTAGGTGCTCTGTCTGCGCGTTTATTTTCAGAGCTGATGATCACTTTAGGTGCTCTGTCTGCGCGTTTATTTTCAGAGAACTGCCCGGGCCTTAGCAGGTTGCGGAGAGCTAGAAGATTCAACTGAAGTGCTGATTCAGCCCAGCCATTGGTATTCTTGGGCGTTTGGATCTGGATGCTGTTATGGCCACCAAAAGATTTAATGTGAAGTTACCCAAGTTTAAGCTCACCAAGAGATCTACTACTGGACAAGTCAGTCATCAGGTGGTCCCTTTAGGATGTTTAGAAAGGGAGTCAAAGACTGCATTGGAGTCACCTTTGGAGCCTCCAGCACCATCATCTGGACCTCCAGTGTTTAGTGGCAACGAAGCTACTTCAGATGATCAAAGTTTTCCCAGTCTGCACCATATTATGCAAAAGCAGACAGCGGAATCTTGGGGAAAAATTAGGGCGTCCATGCTCAACATTGCTATAGAATCGGAGGCCATGCCAATTGGAGAAAAGTGTTATTTATGTAAGGTTGCAGATGCTTCCTATCGCTGTTTACAATGCAGCTCTGTGGTATTCTATTGTCCAGAATGTTTTTCAACTGCACATAGTAAAACTAATTTGTTCCATAAGGCAGAAATTTGGGAGGTGAGTACGAGTTTAACTACTTTTTACCAATAATTTTTTAAAAATTAATATGTTCTATAGAATGGAATGTTTCAACCGCTGCCTGCTGTTAAAGTTATTGATACAAGGAATCATACCTGTTCATCAGCTCACTTGATTCCCCTCACTTGTATCTCTGCAAACGGTTAGTTAATTTATAGTATGAGCAAAGCATACTCAGGACAGGTTCCTATTAATGTATGCACTAAAACTGTTGCTGGTTTTGGTGTGGAACTCTATGCTGTTCATTGACTGAATGTACTTGTAAACTGTTGGCATGTGGTTGTCTTGCTGCACTCATTTTTAGACGCCTATCTCATATGTATAGAAATTGTTTTATACTAACAAGGGCATTGCTTCCAGCAAAGAGACAAGAACTTGAATGGATATACATAACTACTGTATACTGCTTTTTTTTAGTGTGTCATTATACTCGGTATTTGGTGTGTATTGTGCAGTAGTTACATGAGGAAATGGGTACCGTGCATTTGAAGTCTACATCCTGTAACTGTCATGCTTACAACCAGCTTACGTGTGATTTTGTGCTATTAGAACACACCACTGCTGCTACTACTCGGTAGAAAAGTAGTAGTAGTAGTAGTAGTAGTAGTAGTAGTAGTAATAGTAGTAGTAGAAATATAATAAATATATGTATTTAGGTGAACAACATAGCGTGCAGTTTACTGCATGTGCCTGTGAGCCACTAGTCCACACTATGGTTAGGGCACACTTGTGGCCATCTTCTCCCCAGCGTCCTCATTTCGCCTTCACATTTGAGCTTTTAAATTGGGAAGAAGCTCTGCTCCTAGAAGCTCAAGTTTCACTAAATGACTTTTGTAAGGCCTTGTCCTTTAAGTGCCACTCAATAGCATCAAAGGTAAATCACACCGACAAAGGAAATATATGTATACCTTGTATCGATTCTTGTATTTAGCACAAAGATTTTTATTCCCTTCTGATTGACTCTTTTGAAGAGTATCGGTGGATGAAGTTGGAATTGAGGCATTTGTCCAGCATTTGTCCGAGTCTGGATAGAGGCAATGTGTGTCCTGCTTGTCCAAAGGTGATATAGAAAATGTTTTCTATTTTGTTATAATATGCTCTTTATATGTATATAGAAAAGTGGAACACTTGTGCTCTCTATGGATGCTTTATTTGGTCTCCCTAGAAAGAAAGCTAGTGGTGTTAGTCATAGAGACCCTTTACACAAAGACATTTTTTTTGCCGACCAGTTGTCAGTTGATGAGCACACAGCTTCGTATAAGATGAGTGGACACAGTGCACCAAAAGTATGTATTACATTGATGGTAAAATATTGGTGATCATGAATTTTATAATGTGAACCATTTTTAGCACTGTCTGAAACATCACTGCTTGCTGCGTAACTAGAATATTGCATAGTATTGCTGTAAATTGAAAGTGGTGTAGTGAGTGCTATTAAGTCATTTGTACAGCTGGCTGTGCTATTTCAGTATTTGTTCAGAATCCACTGTATCTTGCTCTGATAATTTTTTATGGAAATTATGCATAGACTCAGTACTAACTTCAATATTGAAATTAAATTGCACAAAGAGTTACTCTCTGTGTGTGGCTAGTGGAGCTGACCAAGTTGTACAAATTTGTTGCTTAATTGTATGGTACAGGACATCAATGTAGGTTATAAGCACCTTCAACTTAAAAACAACAACAACAACACTGCCTATTGCTCAGCCAATTCTCTCATTGTGCTGTATAAATGTACTTCATAAAGAAAAATGCTATGGATCCTTTAATGTAACTCCACCCATTTATGTCATGAGTGATGATATACCTAAAGCCGCCGCAAATGGTTCAAGGTTTTATGAAGGAGCAGGCGGAGGCGGACGAGGAAACTAGATTTCCTCACTTTCGCTGAACAGAGTCTTCGATTGAACATATTATGTGGATACTTTTATATAGCTAGCTTTGATCACCTATAATATCAGGAACTATAATATATGCAATATCTCAAAGTCACTAATTCACCTTTAAAAATAATTCCACTAAGCATTTGTTATTGTTGTGTTTTTTTTTTGGTTTTTTCACTGTGAATGTGTTGTATAGCAATGTAGCAGTTTTTTGGCTGGAGATGCACTTCGTTCATCCGATCGCTATCATGCACTGGATGAAACTGCAGTGTTTGGCTGTGGATGTAGGCATGAGTTCCCATTGCTTTTTATTAATTTAAAGCATGGAGAAAGGTAAAATTCATAAGGTAGGATTGGTAGAAGTTAACTATTACCTTATCTTAGAGTGTCGTATGCTGTGTGGCTGGTGGAAGAACTGGTGCGTCGCATACCAACATCTGTGGACATGAACATCATGTATGATATATCATGTACCCTAGTCAAGCATCTTAAAGCTAATAAGTATGGATATTTGTTGGATCGTGTCAAGTTTTCAATTCCTTCCTTTCATGCTTATGGCCACAATGCTGCTTGTCAGGTAACTTGATTACATTGGTATTCGCTATCCAATGGTCTACAATGAATTGGTTGCAGCCTCAGGCTTAAGCTATTATTCTTTTTCTCTTATCTCAAGGTTGTATACAGTCCACTCCACACTGATGGTATTGGACTGTCAGATGGTGAGGTGATGGAGCGCATGTGGTCATTCCTGAGAGGTTTCAATAAAATGACCAAGGAGATGAGGCCTTCTCACAGAATTGATGTCCTTACACATGCCCTGTGGTACTATGGATTCTCAACCAGAAATAAACTTCGTAAGCTCCTTGCACTGATTTATTTTTTGCTAGTTTAATTACAACTTGTTCTGTTTTTTTTGTTTTTTGTTTTTTCTTGTAGCCACATTGCTCAGTAATCGGTGGACTAAGGCTATTGAAATGCAAAAATTAGCAAAGCAGACATTTGATTCTCTCTGTTCGTCGTTGTCTGGTATGGAATTGCTAATTATATCCATATTAAAATATAACAAAAAAATCTAAATAATAATCTTAGTTGTGTAATAACACAGCTGTGCACGGTTGCTCTTTCAAATGCCCGACAGCATTCCGTGTATGTAATGGCATTTCATTGAATGCATTGCTGCATACCTTGTTCATAAGCATCCCGTGGAATGCATTGCTGCTATACTTAACTGACTCCACATGGAGGGAAAAAACAACAACAAAAAAACAAAAACAAAACAGAACAAATTGTGAACCTCACTCTACCATTTGAAAATTATCCTTATACTGGTCTGATTTGTCGCAATGGTGTCCTTTGATGATTTTGATAGAGTTCTTTATGGGTTTGGTCATTTCTTCTCAAATGTATGGTTGTGGCTCAACTATATCATTTTTTCTGACCATATCAGCTTAGGAGTAAGCACACATGTATTTAGTATAATGAAGTTCCTGAGAAATCAATATGCTAGACTACAGAATTAGTGAGCGGACTTATTTAGTGTAATAGAATTTTAAAAAGCTGGCCTACAAATAGCACGGGAAACCTGTGCTATTAGCGATTAATAGCATTAGTAAAACTATTGAAATAGCACTCGGCTGTGTTTTATGCTGTTTCAATCACATTGCTTGCTTGTACTGTTATTGTGCTTGTCAAATTACTATTATTAAATGAGGTAATTATTACTGTTGACACTGTTGTTTTGTTTGACTGCATCTAGAGGCAGTAACAAGTGACATAGTTCATACATGGATTGTGATATATGAAGAAATAATGACAAGTGGCTTGAATCTACAGTCTGGTAAGAAGTTTCATTTTGTAGTTCACGAGCAAGTGAGGCGAGCGAGACAGTATTAGGGGTGGACAATTGAAAATTGAGTATATGTTGTATAATATATGGATGGTACATATGCCCTTCAAACACACACGCACAAAGTCTTTTTTTTTTTCTCTCCAAAAACGCGGCTTTTCAGACTTACCTTAGTTTCTTCTGATACTACAGCACTATAAGCAAGTCCTTCTCTATTGAGGCTCCAAATTGTTCAATATTTCTCAAGAAATGTTTGTTGTAATTTTTTTTAAGTCACAAAATATTGCTGGGTGCAGTTACTATGGCATTGACGACCTTTACCACACAAAATTTAAAACAACAACAACAATAAAAAAAAACTCGGCCTTTTTAGTGGCCAGGTGTTCCTTTGTCAAGAACTTCTTTCTTGTAAATTAGGGCTTGATTATAAAATTCTGCCTCTAATTTTTAGGTTAAGTGCTTGTGTCAAGTGCTGCTGCTAATGGAGACAGTCAGAATGACTTGATTCCAGATGAATAGATACTAAGAAGCTATCGTTAACATTACTGAGGTAAGAAATTAGTTTGTAGTATATTAATTATATTACCAGTAATCTGAATAATTTAACTATAGCTGTTATTACCCCTCCGTTAGTGAAGAGAACAATTCTAACCGTTTGTTTGTGGCTTCTGCAGGGGGTGGCTTCAAAGTCAAGAGAAGCTGACATTACCACTGTTATTGGTATTGTTCACCTCCATAAAAAAAAATTGGCCTGTATAGGCAGAGCTCGGTTGTCCAGAGTTTGTACATATAGTAAAAGAAATATTAAGACTATAGAAATGGTTGTGTGACATCTAGCTAGGGTGGCTCGCTCGCTCACCATTTGTGCTCAAGCACACCCTTAGTACATAATATGTATTGTTTGTGATAGATTAGCAAGCATTTGTTCTAGTTTGTGTATGATTTAGCATTAGCATAACAGATAGGGAGAAAATACAAGTAATTCCCTCCACCCATGCAAAACAGAGTCATATATTATTTAGTTGATTTATTAGTTAAGCATTTGGGTTCATAATTTTATTTTTTAATTTAGGTGGGGATATTGTGATAACTTCTGATAACAAGCTAATCATGTTTGTACTGTGATGATCTCGCTATTTATTTGTGTTTCTTTCTCACAGATATTCCAGAATGGAAGCACACATATTTTTTACTTCTTCAGTGTTATTATATGACCAAGTATGTCTATTCCAGCCTTCCACATGAAAATTATTATTAGTGTTCTTATAATATAGGGATAGTCTCACTGAAACAACTAGCACATCCAGTTCAGCTAAGATTTTGAGGTCAGTTTATAGGACTGGTACATAATAAGGTATACTTTCAAATAACTTAAGGGTCTGGTGTATTCAAAGGAGGCAAGGGTAAAGTTTAGCACAAGTTTTTTCTTTTCTATTTATAGCTTTAATGATCAACTTGAGAGGATTGAAAAAAAGTGGGATATTTCTTCTAGATGGACACCTAGCAGCTGTCAGTATGCAGAGGTGAAAATGCATTTGTTATCTGAGAAGGTTCGTTGCATTCGTACTGCTATGTGGTCTTCAGTCGTAAAACGACATTATCTACTCAGGATGAAGGCAAAATATGCAGGTATATAATATTGTGGTGATATCACTATCACCACATTCTTGAACATATTATTATCACTGTACTAAAATAACTATTTTTAAGGATAGCAATTTCTCATGCACAAACAATTCTAAACAATTAACACGTCATATATCATAAACATAATCATGCATACTTATACAACAGCACAGTGGTGGCGAGCGAGCCACGCCCAATTTTGCACGAGTTAATTTTTTACGCGATCTTTACCATTCAAGGACATTTTTCATAAGAGCTGGTTTAACCAAAAGACGAGAGCTACAGCTTGCTTTCGTTGCTTGTTGCACTGCACAGTTTAAGTTCTTATTGGTTGAAACTTCATTGTTAGTTAAAAATTTACATCCTTCGATAAAACTTTAAATGAAGTTAACTGATAGCAAAAAACGAAGAAGTAGAGTGTTGTAATCCTTTTGCCTACTTCAAAATAGTTTTCTGAGCAGTGGAACGAACGCTACAGCTAAAAAATGTTATATGAAAATTTTGTGAAAAATGAAACGGGTCGTTATAAGCTCCACCCAACTTACGTAATGCACTTTTGAATAATAGTGCGAGAGGTGACGTACACACATGTACCTATATTATCATATTATAAACTTTTTTCTCCAAGTTAAACCCAAGAGTGTCTCGCTCGCTCGCCAACAAATAAATAAATATCCCTGATTATTTATTGTGTTCCTGTTAGTTGTTCGCTCGCCAATTACTTATTATACTACTTTGTTAAATTTTGGGCTGATATGTTGAGAAAATGCAAAACAGTCAGTTCTGCATAGATACTAGCTTTTGTTGGTAATGCCCCCTATGTAGTATGTACATGAGCAAATCATTTCTTGCTACCACCCTCAGTAGTGTTGCTATGCAGAGTAATTCATTGAGTGCTGGAATTGGAGTTGCAAAACTACCAGTGTGTGTCACTTGTGCATCAAACTTCTGTTATGAAGTCAGCATTTACATCTACCATTAACATTGCACCAGTTATGTTGACAACCTGATTATATTTGATTAAGAATTGATTTTTGTAATATATATAGCTATAGTCTGTTCAGGTTGAGTTGGCGCGGTAAAAACCCTTTTGAACGGAAGTAGCTATGCTTCTGGGGTTTGCACCATTCAAAAGCTCATGTCGAAGTGGTCCAGAAACTTCCCTTTAAAAACTTCTGAGCGGGCAGGAAAGTGCTGTTTCAAAATCCAATAGCAAAGTCTATGGGAATAAATACAACCACACGTTTCCCGCGTTACACGCACCCGTATTTAGTTTCTCTCGTGGGTGTCGACAATTTCACGCGCCCGAGGTACTTACTGTCATGTGACCTTAATTGCGGTTTCGGCAAGTGCATTCCAGTTTAGCCGCAGTAGTGGTCACGCCAACTCAACCTGAACAGACTATAGTGTATAGTAGCACTGAGAGTTTGCACCTTTGGTGCTTCATTTGCACCTAGTAATGGTGCTACCTGAATTGTACTAGTCACACTGCTAGAGCACTCCATTATATACCTCCTATTTTTTGTTGTGTTGTTGTTGTTGTTGTTTTGTAGATGGGCAAAAAGTAGCTAAGAAGCTATGCGGCAGCATCACTAAGGAAACCAAAGTGATTAAAAAGCTCTGGCAAGAGTATACTACAGCTACGTTTGGACTAGATTCCAATGAGGATCTTCCTGATTTCAAAGACATTTTGAAGCCGAGTTCAGAATTTTGGTCGCGAGAACAAAGTGAACCTTGTACTTTATCAAACATTCCTTGGAAAGTAAAGGTTGAAATTATTAATGCATTTTTGCTCACTAAGAGATGCGAGGAAGAAATCCAGATGTTAAAATCTGACATGCAAGAAACAGTGCTATATTGGTTCCAGGTTGTGTCTAACGTTTCGGTGAAACTTGAAGAGCTCCATTCTCTTAACGACCCATTCACAAGAGGAACTAAGTGTAAACTTTTACAATTGAAGGAGCATGCCTCACTTCAATACCATCGAGCAACACGAATATTTTCTGCACATATCCCTCTTCTAGTTTCTCCCAGTATTCCCAGTTCTATATTTGAGCTATGTGAAGATGATTCAGACACAGAATCAGAGAGTGACATTAGTGATATTGAACTCTAACATTATATTTTATGCTTTACACATTGCCACTGTATGAAAATTGATGGTTCATACCTGTAATAGTTGACACACTCTTAAATTAGCTGGACCTTCAGTGTGTGCATGCGTGTGCATGCATGTGTACATGTGCATGTGTGCGTGCACTCGTGTGTGTCATCCTGGAAGTCCTGGTGTGTGTGTGCATGTGCTTGCGTGCATGTGTGTCATCCTGGAAGTCCTTTATGAGTATCAATAGATAGTACCACTTATATGATGCCAAGCCAAGGTTGTTCCTCAGCAGAAGACCTGCACCCCTCTCAGAGTGAGACACATCATCATTTGGTGCACATAGGGCAAAAGGAATGTATGGCTTTGTCAAGTGGTATCTTTTTTTTTTTTTTTTTTTTTTGTAGTGGTATAAAGTCAAGAAGGTCGAGAGCTGGTGTTCACCGACAACTCCATGCACATTTTTTTGTCTCCCCTATGGTCAAGCATAGCAGTTTAATGACAGATATACTAGACAGGACATGAGGTGTATGTGTGTGTGCACATGTATGTGTGACCTTAAGCCATGGAAATGGCTACAAGTCGACTAACATTTCATGATTGAACATCAAGTAGTAAATCCCATTGTATGGAGATTGAGGGAACAGTGTTCTAATCAGAGTGGGATGGGATTTTTCCTGCCAAGTGTCTCAGCTTCCTTCCCCTAACTCTCAGCTTCCCTA
>WLWD01000587.1_pt1 | contig 61393 bp, 38 predicted proteins | sample 6712731 | NCBI WGS metagenome assembly WLWD01 (sample SAMN12718690, study PRJNA576275) | sponge metagenome | isolation source: marine sponge | host: Mycale hentscheli | place: New Zealand: South Island, Marlborough, Capsize Point | collected 2014-11-01 | reverse complement strand
AGATCCAGTGCCTGCAGACACAGATATTAATACAAACATTACACTCTATAATCCTCCAGGGCAATCATCAATTCGAGACTCACTGCCTGAGGTTGGTCCATGGGCACCATGTGACCTGCTCCCTCTACCATGACAAAAGTGAGTCCGCCTCCACTCCTCACTTCACCAGCCACACCTCCTGCTCCTCCCACACTCCACTTCACCAGTGACGACGAGTGATATTCAGCCTGTCACAATGCAACGAATAACTGACTAGATTATCTCACAAATAATCACAAGTATTCTCACAAGTTCAATAACGGAAGTAAAATTACAATACAGTTTTTAGAGGAGCATTTTGCATGACCCTTTTCCAGTACTGAATGACTGATGCTATTTGAAAACTACCAAATCTGTGCCAAACCATTACTTCCAATGCACCCACACCCATAGTCCAACACAAATAACAACAACAAAAATAGCAAATAACTAACAAAACATGTCCATTTAAGTCATAATACCATGTGACACACACACCATGGCAACCAAGCTAGCCTACATAGTGATATGTATGTAATCTGTTGTAACTAAATAATTAAAACAACATATTTTACAATTAAATTTCAGCTAACTTTTTAACCCTCAGTGAGCATGTGCAAGAGGGCTACAGTAGTCACTTTGTCTGTGTGTCACTGTGTGTGTGTGTGTGTGCGTGTGTCATTCAACAACGGGTCTCGAAGACGACGGCCTTCCGGGCTCTGAAACGATGTAGAGATAGAGAAATTTGCCAAGCAAGTCCCTTTAATGTGCTAGAATATTTTGTTTCAACTTAGTTTTCAAGAAAAAGCTAGTCGATTTTAGCCGTACGTATGAGTTGTGCTATTGCGCTACCTGTAACACCCCTTTACCGCACGTTATAATCACGTGAGCTGAAAATTGCAGCTAGAGAGTAGCCGGCCGGCGTGTACTGCTGTTGCAATTGTCACGCTTCACGAGTGTAAAGGAGGCTAGAGTCGAGTTATATACCGAGGAGCTGATCTTTTTTAACCTAGAGGCATTCCCTTTGCTCTGTTGTTTGCTTCTTTCTTTGTATCGTCGTAAGTAGCAACTGTCTGTGTGTAAATGCTAAAGGTTTGAAATTATTTTTAACAGACGTTCGCTTCTACTGCTGATCTTTGCAATGGAGAGGGGTTTAGTGTAGCTGCTATTTGTTTGCTTTTTCCCCTCCCAAATAATTTTTTTTCTTCATAGGTGGCACTTTTAATCTCTTTGAATTAATTATTTCTTTCACCATTTCAAATACTTGACATTATTCAACTTAATCTTTTTTTTGGACCTTCAAGTTATTACTTCTTTTTCTATGGCATATATCAAGTTCAATATTTTTCACATTCAGAGAATCATTTTCATTTATCTAACTCATTTCTTGCACGTAATTTCTATTTTTCAAAATGTTCACATCCAAATAAATTCAAAATTTTCAATAGATATGGTTCAATTCTATTTGTAGTAACTTGGAATTGATTAGGTATATAATAGAATTCGATAATCAACTACCAGTATGTCGACATTTTTCACCATGCAGCCTATTGCATTATTTCCTAGCAAGCTACATAGCACTATCATGTGGTTTAATCCTACCCTGTGGCATCTATTTAATTGATCCTGGTCTTCAATTTTATAGCAAGCACTCACTACCAATTGCAACTTGAAGGGGAAAACAGTTAATTATCACATTTTATAAGCCTTAAAAACTATTACTTATATTAACCTTGAACTCTCACCTCTTGACTCCACTTGGTGGCATTGGTCCACTCAGCCCCTCCCACATAGTTGCAGATGTAGTCTTCCTTGCCACTGTACACCATCACTCTCCTACCACTATCCAACACCTTACCAACTGCTGATGCAAATTGATGGACCCAGTCACCTAGCAACTGCAAGATGTTCAAAATGATGTTATCTTTAGCTCTATCTAAATTAAACACTGAGAGTCCCACCTTGATAGAAATATAATAATATCATAAATAATCAGTGTACATGGTCATCATCTGTGTCATAGTGTATCTGTCATAATCACATGTATCATTCTATCTGCCACTTCCAAACAGCACACCACACAGACACTCACACAGACACTCACACAGACTCACACACAGACACTCACACAGACATTCACAGACAGACACTCACACACAGACACTCACACAGACACTCACACAGACTCACACACAGACACTCACAGACAGACACTCACAGACAGACACTCACACACAGACACTCACAGACAGACACTCACAGACAGACACTCACACACAGACACTCACAGACAGACACTCACAGACAGACACTCACAGACAGACACTCACAGACAGACACTCACAGACAGACACTCACACACAGACACTCACAGACAGACACTCACAGACAGACACTCACACACAGACACTCACAGACAGACACTCACAGCCAGACACTCACAGACAGACACTCACAGACAGACACTCACAGACAGACACTCACAGACAGACACTCACACACAGACATTCACTGACAGACACTCACACACAGACACTCACAGACAGACACTCACACACAGACACTCACAGACAGACACTTACAGACAGACATAGTATCTCAATTGTGTATCTTAGTCACAACTAAATAATCCCAACAAACATATTGTACAGCTGACACATGGCTAGTTTATTCTTCCTCCTTCATTCTGGCTGCTCGTTGTCTTCTCAAAGTAACTCACCACAAGATGGGGTATTTCAGAACAAGACTTCCACTTCATGTCAACACCGAGATCTGCTTGTACATCTGCACGATTCAGAAATTTAGTTGCCTGTACACACACACACACACACACACACACACACAAGTATATTACACTATATAATTGTGAACATCACATGTATGGTCAACTTTTAGTTTCCATCAAACATTCATCCAGTATTCACAAACACCATTCACTATTCATTAACCCTTAGCGGATGACAGTCACGAATTTGTGACAGGCATTACATACTGTGCGTACGGGAGTCACAAATCTGTGACTATACGCATACATTAATAAAACACAGTTATCACGAATTCATGACAGGCTTGTTCAAGCTATATCTCTCTACGCAACAATACCAACTAATGTGATAGTTTGAAGGTGAAAGTAATCATGGATTCAAAGACAACAAGAGCTTTGGCATAGTGCATACACATTATCTGATCCTTGAAAACAAACCTAGATTAGCTATTGTTTCAGTAAGTATTCACAAGAATAGCTAGCGAAATTAAACTTGTCAAATAAAATCCTCGCTAAAATTCTTGCCTAGACTCGAGCTAAAAACAATCTACTCAGGCATTACCATAGCTACTAGCCTATAGGAGAACTGCTAGAGGCATAAAAACTATAGCAGCACTCATTATTTTTCTTACTCAACTCCGTGCTGCGTGCTCCACTGGTCAAATGTATCCATGAATTAATCTTTTTACGCGTGCGCGTATTTGTAAATAAATTAGCCCGTCAACATTCGTCCACTAAGGGTTAACACTTCTTCTACTTCTACTTATTAAATTCTGAAACACACACATATCTGATCTGTGGCAGCAATAGTACTTACGTAATCCATTCACAAGCCTGACTAGTATCAACTTCACTTACCCGAGACAGATCATAGCACAACGGAGGATGAACACACTTCTTTCTGATGTCATATACATTGATACTGCACAAACAACACATCGCCATAACAACTACAATGACTGGATCAACATGCTACTTGTTATTTCACACTCAGTTAGTATTACTATAACATACTCACTGAGCACATCTCAACTCATAACAATGAATAGTGAAACTACCTTAGCTACGCTTTACCTAACAGTATTAATTACTAGCACACCCCAGTGTAAACACTCTGAGAGAGGAAGTGACTGAACGAGTTGTGTAGGCTTGTTCACATCACATGACTAGACTTGTGGTGCACTCAATAATGTAGTGACTGCCAAGCACAGCTAATTAATAACTACCAGCTGGTGACTCAACTTTACCAGATTATAGCATATCCGCTACCTTCAGGTTATTTTAATGAAGTAAGGATCTTAAAAAAATCAACCATTATTTTACACAATTTTAAGGGTGGCCGCACACCGCCTACGCAATTTTTTGTCGATGGTTGCTATGCACGATTACTACTATTGTATACTTACAGGGGCTTCTCTACTATAACACAAGGACAAAGTACCTGCCGAAGGAGCCGCTGACTAATTTTAGAGCGAATCTGAAAGAAATATTGGGGCCTGGTTATAAAACTTTGTAGCACTTTTTTGGAGCAATGCGATAAGTTGGAGCTCCGCAATTTGGTGCACTACTAGCCAAGCCGATACTCGACTGCAAGACAACGAGTTCTTTTCCATTTCAATATTACTTTATGATTTATTCGCAGTTTTTTCTATTTATAAGATATTGAAAAATTCTCGTTGTGGTGCAGTTAATTTTTTTAGGTTTACTCGTGTGTAAATTTGTTTTTGTCGTTCTCATTATTAGATTCAAAGAAAAACTGATACAAAATTTGGAACTTTAATTCTACTCGCAATGCTTAAGAAATAGCCCTGCCCCCATGTCTCGTACTCCTTGTACGCGAGCAATTTTTTTTCAATTGGTTTGTGTTGGTTCTAAAAAGAGCCCACCTATATCAAGAGTAAACAAACATCAATGTAACAATAACAAGAAAGTCAGAAGAGAGAGCAATTTCTTGGGGATAGTCCGAGGTGAAGGTACAATTAGGTCTGCGCAGCTTGGGAAGTCTTCGCTCCTCAGAAATCGAGCCTGCTGATCCATCTGCTTGAGTTCAGGTGCACAGAGCCTAGAGAACGGCTACAGGAGGAGAGGCAGCCTGGTGCACCTTGCCACGTGAGTTCAGACGATGTATGGAGAGTTGCTGTAAACGGCTATGAGACAACAAGAAGCTACAAACTAAAACACCACAAATTCACGAAGTATACTTCTGCTACTACTGCACGATTGTTTCTGCTCGTGTATAACGAATGGTGGAGTATTGGCGGGGAATAAATGAATGTCCGGATCTACAGGCGGTGCGCGTTGCTATGTGCGGCCATCCTTAAGTAAAGACAGGACCAGAAAAATTTAAACATTAGCTCAATAGAGTGGTCAGTGAAGTCAAGCGAGTTAGAAATCACAGGCTCTGACATTATGATGACAAACATGTGCATGCACATGAGAGGGATACATGTTCATTCTATGCCTGTCAGTCAGGATACTTAAAACCATGGGTTGAATCCTACGCTTTCCAGTAATGGCCAATCAAATTTAGTGCCTTCATTAAAAACATGGGAGATAGAGATTTAGGCTCCAGAGCTGGTGGATAATACGTACGTCATAGAACAGTCTGCGTCATGCCCGTAACTGACTACTCCTACTACACATGTGTAGAGTATAAACAAGGATCAACAACAACAGCTAGAAATAACTGGACAGAACAATAAACAAATTAGTAGCAACACATTTTAATAGGAAATGATTCAGTGATTTGGAACCAATATATATATCATGTAGATGATATTACATCAGTCTAGAAATTAATAGTTCAATTCTTAATGAAGCGTGTGCATGTGTGTGTGGATGTGTGTAGAGCTTGTGTGAGGATGTATGTGTGTATGAATGTGAGTGTGTGTATACATGCGTGTGTGTATGTGTCCATGTGTATGTGTGTTTGCTATTGACAGCATGTGCTGCGTCCATGCGTGCGTGCACACTACCATAACACTAATAAGATATTCGTAAACGATGGCGGACTAACTGAACTGTATTCTGTGATGCTTTCAAGTTCCTACAAGACCACTGTTTGTAATAACAATGAAACTAAAACTACTCACTCCACGCAAACAGACACACACACACGCGCACATACAAACACGGCCAAGCACACACACATATACATACGTACATACATACATTGAGCACAGAAAATGTACTTTGAATTACAGACAAGTTGAATATCTCGTTTGTAAGACACTCTCTCACGCACACTCACACACACACACACACACACGCAAGTCATGCATACACCCCATGCATGCACCTACCAAAAAGAATCTTCCACTGCCTTACTCCATTGAGCAGCTTGAGATAACGTCCCAATCAAATTACAATTCCCTCAAAACCTAGCAGACTCTGTTGAAGTGCTGCAAACTAAAGTAAGCTCTATGGTAACTGAGTCAACTTCAAGCCGGATGCCGTTGGTAACCAAGTAAAACACAGCCATTCATATGTGACTGGTTTCGGGAAAATCCGCCTCTACCAGTAGGTTGCACGGGGCCTCAGGATGGCGTCCTGTAAATATAAAAGCTGCAGCACAAGCCATTTTCACCCTAGCACTACAACAATTCAACTGCTGATTTCAAGAAAATGCTATGTGAAGGAGTTGCTAAGGCTAGGGGGCATGTCTTGTATTCCGTAAACTATTGCCGTGTGTCTCCGCGACATTAAATTAAACTAATCTGGTTGCTGGCGGTTTGAAAGGAGTTAACCGGGCTTCATTTGGACCTCTTCGACAAACTATGCTCTTGTTTTGGCGAGAATTGCACCAAGTACACAGATAATGTCAACAGTAATTTTCCACTAGTAATTGAATATGCCCTATGCCCACCAAAAGCTTTCTTAGCAACATGTTCGTACCCTCATAGCGCAAGTTCTAGAGCTAGCCAGAACTTACAACCATGCCATAGTTGTTTACCCATTTGTACAATAACCTTTTTTTTTTAAAGAATCTACCCATAAGGCTTCATCCAGATACTAAAACAATTATTCGCATGTGTTTAGGTGGATTTTCCCAAAACCAGTCACATATAGAGGCTAGAAAAATAAAGAGCTTTAAAATCTGAAAACTCGAATTCTCTGAAGAATGACAGCTGCAATAATGAGTCATGTACCACTCCCTGCCAATGCCATTACTACATAGTAGAACAGATATTTGCTGACACAGCATGAATGAGTGAAGTTGCTTATAACCTGACTATCTAGTTCCATGAAGGATCTATGAATTATGTAACTCCTTAACACTCACCTCCTCCCCAACTTAGCCTCTGCAGCAGTCAGAACAAACGTCTCTATCAACTGAACAAACATACAACAACACATTATGAAAACTACGCCTTGTGTGTCACGTGAGAAATACCTACATACATGTTTGGAATAGATGATTATTATTTTATAACAATATCTGGGGAATGCAAAATATTGACTGTGTATTCTTCCAGTCTCATACTCAAAACCCACAACTTCATTCAGTTCATTGTATATTGATTAATATAGATGTAGCAACCCCTTACCTGACATTCTATGAAGGCTACCGGATACAAATGGAGATCAAGAAGACCTGCACATAAAATAATAATACAGCGATATGTCATGTAAATAATTTACTTGAAACCAAATTTGTATGCAATGACTTGGACATTGATTAGTTGTGTATTACATAATTATTTCAAAGACTACCAGTTAGCATTGAAGAGTGAGATAGTACATCACACTCGCCAGTCACACAATGCCATATTTAGAACTGAACCAAACTGCTACCACTAAACCTACCCTTGCATGCATCATACATGCCCAGAGCAGCGTCCTCCACTGTCTTGTTGATCAAACCATTCTGATACGCAAACTGCAGCCGCCACACAAACAATGCAATTAGTCACTATGACAACAACACATTAAGGGTTAATTCCCATTGTACTTTCTCTTCTGCTCAGTAAAACTAACATACATAAACTATTTATCTCCCAGGAATATTCCCTTGCCAACCTATCTCTCTAATACTCAAGAGTAGTTGTGCTTCTTATTCAAGTTTCAATCTGACCCTATTACTGCCCCCAGAGAAGTGGCGTCAGTAAGACTATATTATATAGTGCTCACCTTCAAGACACTTCTTGAAGTTATCTCTATGCCATACAATGATGCCCCTGACCATTAAGTGCAAAGTTCACTGCGCTAGATTGCAAACTACCGAGATCGAGCTCAATTAATTAGAATTCTTTCAAAGTGCGATATTTTTATGACTTATAATTAATTGACATCCTTAAAAAAAAAATGGCAGAGAAGGAAAATGAAATTATAGGTAAAAAACTTAGTGCCTTTTCAATTTAGTGACCTGTAATTTGCTTAGCTTGTCAACTCAATCGGGTAAAAAAAATTGTGAAAGATTAAAACGGAGGGGATGAAACACATAGACCAAAGATGAGAGATATGGGAAAAGAAAGGATGAGGAGGAAGAAGAAGAAACAGAGAAGGGAGAGGTCAGAGTAGGAGAGCTAAGATTGGAAGAGAAGCAGAGAAAGGACACCTGAACTCATTGAAAGAGATACAGTAAACATCAGGCAGCATGTCGTTCGCCAGTGATTCATTATACTACACACAGTGCATCAGACACTGCTAGTTATCAAAATTGACTAAGTAAATAGGAGAAGTGAAAGTATTAAGTACTAATTGCTAAGTTTTTAGACAATTTTTTTGTTATTTGTGTCTTCATGGAACCTGCACTAATGGAGTAAAATGAATCGATAATCAAATTCTGTAGTTGTGGCAACTGTAATTTACAAACTTTGAGATATATTAGTAGAGGAACATCAAAACAAAGCTGAAGTCTAAACTGATACAAGTCATGACAAGATATTGCAACAATTAATTAAGGACCAAGTGCCTCTCGTTTACAACTGGGAATTGAATTTTCATCAGCACATGCACACACAACAACACATGCATCAGTAACAACTGTTGTACACAAGCTAGCAGTTTCACTGTCTCTCTCTTTCTATTCATGACAGTGTATTTGCAAACAGATGGACCTAAATATGACATTAGGACAGAGTGAAGGACATTGGCCCCATACAGAAGGTAATGGAACATTATAATAACAATACTCCATCTTTCATCACTTTCATATTATTAAAACCTAAGAAATACTAGGGGTGTAATTACACCAAGTAATCCTGGGAGTGTAATTACACCAAGTAATCCGGGGGGTGTAATTACACCAAGTAATCCTGGGGATGTAATTACACCAAGTAATCCTGGGGATGTAATTACACCAAGTAATCCTGGGGATGTAATTACACCAAGTAATCCTGGGAGTGTAATTACACCAAGTAATCCGGGGGGTGTAATTACACCAAGTAATCCTGGGGATGTAATTACACCAAGTAATCCGGGGGGGTGTAATTACACCAAGTAATCCTGGGGATGTAATTACACCAAGTAATCCGGGGGGTGTAATTACACCAAGTAATCCTGGGGGTGTAGTAACTTGTGAGGTGCAATTTCACTAAGTAATCCTAGGTGTGTAATTTTGTTGACTGTAAATGTATTTCATGATCCTGCCTGACTTTATTCCACACTGTGGTGGATCTAGGCTGAATACTGGCTCTACCTGAACTATAATTACTGACCACACTGAAAATCCCTCACAAGGAAGTTAGCTACATACCCGCATTGGATAGTTCCTGAAGTAGTGTAGTGGTAAGTACATATCTAAAAGTGGTTTGGTTGGTAGCAATCATATAGAGCATGTGCTAGAACCTACGCACGTATTACTGCTGATTTTCATAGCCTAAAAACATATTAGTGGTTTATTCAGCTTGAATTGGTTGTCCTGCTTCTTGATCTTTACAACTAGAAAACGTTGAAATCCCACAGCTGTTATCTTGCTGCTACTAACACAATCTCTGCCACAAATAGCGGTCGCTTCACTTTTAGTTTGGAACATCAAAGATAAGTGAACACTCAAGATAACATAACCACAGCAGACACACACACACACACACACACACACACACACACACACACACACACACACACACACTGCTTCCTCCAGTTCATCAGTTTCCTACACATTCATACACCATTACCAACATTCCAAGACATATCACACATCTTCATACACGAGAAATATGTCTGTCTGCTCAATAGATTCCATATTTCCTCCATTCATAGATTGAGCAGTCGAAAGATTGGAGACATTTCAAAGTTCAGCCAAATGTGTAGTGGCACGTGCATACAATATTAAGTGGCTGAATTTTGGAGCAACAGCTCTCAGAACCTTGTGGACATCTAAAGCATGTATTTTTAAAGATACTGGTATATGTTTTAATCTTTAATTTTCAATCCACTTCTCTTTGATATTTCTCAGTGCATGTGAAAGCTGAGTGACGTGCATGGTCAAACATTTTTGGCTTAAATTAAACTTATGTACGGTACTTACGAGTGTAAATTAATATCTTGCTAATGAAAGATTCCATACTTATTATGCCACACCCACTCCTCCTCACTAGTGCCACACCCACTCCTCACTAGTGCCACACCCACTCCCACTAGTGCCACACCCACTCCTCACTAGTGTCACACCGACTTCTCTCACTAGTGTCACACCCACTCCTTCTCACCTGTGCGTAGGCCTTGTATTGGATGTAAGGATCCACCCATCCATTACCAATTCCTATAGCCTTCAGGTTCCTGGCATAAATGGAGTTACTCTCAACTATCACTTGAGCAGTGGCAGGAACATAATGACCAGCTACACACACACACACACACACACACACACACACATTACACACATGCATGTACACACACAGATACGCACACACATACCGAAGTATGCATACATACATCTGCTAATTCTTGAAACATCTTAACCCTAGCGGACGAACGTTGACGGGTTAATTTGTTTATAAATACGCGCACGCATAAAAATTAATCATTCGCGGAGATGACATTTTACCAGTGGAGCACACAGCATGGAGTAAGAAAAATGGTGAGTGCTAGTATAGTTTCATGTCTCTAGCATTATTCCTGTAGGCTAGTGTAGCTATGGTAATGCATTAGTAGATTGTTTCTAGCACAAGTCTGCGCAAGAAGTTGTTATTGTTGCTATCATCCTCAAACATTACAATTCTCAACAGACAAGTGCACAACAACCTTGCTTTAGTTGATGCTACTCATATTGTGTGCATGTTACGGGAACGGTTAGTAGAATGATATAGCTTGAACATGCCAGTCATGAATTCGTGACAACTGTATTCTATTAACGTATGCACATAGTCACAAATTAGTGACTCCCGTACGCACAGTATGTAACACCTGTCACGAATTCGTGACTGTCATACACTAAGGGTTAAACTTAATGTTGCTGTTGTCATTGTGTTTTTTTTTTTGTTTTTTCTCAGCTAAGTTCATGGGACTCATTTTGCCTATAATCACAATTAATTACAACCTAAAATTCTGTAGTTCTTGAGAGCCATAGTGACGTGGTTAGGTAATTCTGTTGATTAGCTGTGTAATTTTGGACTACACGCGTCAAGTAAACTTTTAATTTTTTACAATTTTTCACAACGTTTCGACGTTTGCTGGTCTTCTTCAGGTACAAGAAAAAAAAACAAACAAAAAAGCAAACGTGGTCGAAACGTCGTAAAAAATTGTATAAAATTAAAAGTTTACTTGACGCGTGTAGTCCAAAATTATACAGCTAATCAACAGAATAACCTAAAATTCTGTTTCACTGCCACAGCAACTGTTATCACAAAAAACTAAAAAACCAATGAGAACGTCAGGAACAGTACAAGAAACACAATCCCTCCCTCACCATAGCTTTCTCCCACGATGTAAAGGTCCAGATTGGCATACTTGGGGTACTTGTGATAGAACTCCTGTACCATAGTCCACAACTCTGTCCCTATCACTCTCTCATTCGTCTCATAGCCTAAGGGGTTCTTCACATATGAAAATCCTGTGCCTGCAGGCTGGTCCACAAACAGCACGTTCGCAAACGAGTTCCAACCTGGATGTACAAGACAGGACTATTAGTATAGATATCTATAAATCTGCAACGTAAACCTTTAGAGGGTCATTGGCATAGCCAAAGAGGAGGGCACACACACACACACATACATACATACACACACACACATACCACTTACTACACACAGTATCTTATACCATATTTATTGAAGACTGGGTCAGTATGTCCTTCGGGAATGAGAAAGGGTCCATTCTCCACCAGCAGAGCCAACATGCTGGAACATCCTGGACCTCCTGTCAACCATAGCACTACAGGGTCTGTGGCTGGGTCTCCACGACTCTCTATAAACCAGTAGAAGAGATTCACACCATGGGTCTTATTCACCTACACACACAATTACAGACACACACATAGATATGAAAACAGACATGCACACACATGCATAGATACGTGTACATAATATGTGACCATCTACAGGAAAATTGGGCACAACGCGGCCCCGACGAAAACTTTTTTTTGTTGCACTTACACACTCCTCGGCAAACAGATATTAAGCTCTTCAAGTTTTATCGCCATAGCTTTAGCCATTCCCGCTATATATCACCTAACCATTCCCTTCGTTAGGGTTATTTAATACAATTTTAAGAACTAAATCGATCTTTTTGCGACGTCTACGCATGCCGCGTTGTGCCTGATTTTCCCATAGACGGTCACATATATGCATACTTTCAGAAATTTTAAGGTCTTTTTAGGAGGGCAATTTGCCCTTTGCCCCCTTGAAAAATGTTTTTTCCCTTCCTGGAAACTATTTAGACCTTCTTGTTAAAAAAAAATTGTTGAAATGAAAAATCCCTTGAAATAAACTCAAGCAAAATTTTTTTTTCCTAATATAGCCAGCTCAGTAAGTATTGTCTTGGTGGAACCGTGCAATAAATAGTATCACCATCTTCCATTAAAAAGAAAGTGAAGAAGCCTTTGCAATTCTCTGTGGAACATGCCCAAAATGACACCATCTTTTCAAACAGCTACAGCACACGAATCACTGCAATTGCCAGTTTCTCTTGTACAAGGAAACATCTCTTCCAGCATTATACTCCAGACATTTTTGTATACATGATAAAAAATACTAATTCCCTAACTCTGAAATTATAGCAAACTGTGTCTATAGATTCGTTACCAAACTGCTGACTCAGGCAACCGCACTCGTGGCAAGGGATATTGACTGGTTATTTAGTATGGCTGTATAGGAGGCTATTATTTCGTTTAACAACTCTCAAGGGCAATGCTCACAATAAATATTATTATCTGCTCACTGTTAATAAGACACTTTGTCACAATCACGTAAAAGATAATTCCAAGAGCTGCCTATTAATGACACGTTCAGCTTGACGCCTGTATCTGAGAGCTACCAACGCGATGCTATTGCAGGGAAATGTTTTCACTGCTTGGCGGAGTTATTACATGGCACTCAGTGACCAATTGTGCATGTGGTTGACCAACGGTCGCCAGTAGAGACATTATGGCCAGTTGTACGGACTTTAGCTATGCAGACTATTGTTGACATTGAATCAACTTCTTTTGCTACAAGAACAGGTTATTAACACACCCTAGTATTACAGATTGTGCATTGAGTATATACACTACGAAGCTTTCGTAGCTATACGAAAAGTAGTGATAAAAAGGCAATACTAAATCAAATTTATATCTCACCCCGACCACAACAAACAGGTCCTCAAAGTTGTGAATTTGATTATCTGTTCTCACCTCGATATAGCCCTTGTACTGAGTCGCATTGTCGGGCCAAGTGATTGCCAAACTCAGTGAGAGCAGCGAGCAGAAAATAATTAACTTCAGAGAAGAATCCATAGCTTTTAAGATAATGATATCGAGTCTAGTCACGAAGGTAAGGAACAAATAATAGGTCAGAGGTCACAAACATAATAGTTAGGTGTGGCTTCCGGCATGTTAAAAAAGTGCCACAGAAAAAATGTAATACGCACGCGCAGTATAGTACGTACCTCTCGCAGCGGCGCTGTTAAATTCCCAACCCGTTGACGTTTCCTCGACTTTTCTCGGCGACTACCATCCACAATTATGTACATTTACCTATGTACAGCGGCATTGCTCGCTACTGGCTGTACCCAATACGGTAATTACTACGCTAGCAACACGCTAGAACAGGAGAATGGCTGCAAAGCTTGGCAAATTAAGGAAGAGCATGGAACTTGCAATTGTAGCACACACGTATTTAAGGGTGTCATAAAATGCGACGGAACGGAGACGGCCAAAGTGTTGGACTGCTACTGTGCAACTTTAGATGAAGATAGCAATGGCACCGTGGTTGGATCTTGCATTTACAACTGCGAGAATAAAGATAACGTATTCCACGATACGGTCTACCACGCTATTCTGGGCAATATGTGCGAGCAGGAGTTCAATAGAACTGGGGTGTTGTGTGGAAGATGTATGGATGATCACTATCCACTTCTATACACCTTTGACATGAGCTGCAGAAACTGCACTGAAGAAGAGAGTAAAAAGAATTTGGTTTACTTTATTCTTTTGGCCACTCTACCCTCCACTTTATTTTTCATTTTATTTCTTCTGCTTAGAATCAGTGTCCTCTCTTCATACTTACATGGATTTGTAATATTTAGTCAAGGGATTTCCATTCCAGCCAGTATGAGGCTCATCCTGCGTGCTGTGAACAAAAAGCCCTTGATTAACAGGACAACGAAAGCTATAGCTGCTCTCTACGGATTCTGGAATCTTGATTTTTTTCGTACTGTTATGCCTCCTATGTGTGTCAGGCTATCAACTCTACAAGCCTTGTCTCTTGACTATATAGCGGCAGTATTTCCCTTAATTGCCATCTCGCTAATGTACTTCATGGTATATCTATACTATAAAAACAATATTGTGGTAGTGTTTCTATCACGTCCAATAAGAGCGGTCTTTGCTAAATTTCAGAAAGAAGTCAACATGAAGTCCACTTTAGCAGAGGCCTATGTCACTTTCTTTGTGCTTACTTACATGAAAATTTTGGGCACTTCATTTGATTTGTTGATGCCTACATATGTTCACTCAATGTATGGGAGCACATACATGGCCTCCTACTATGATGGAACCATTAAATACTTCAAGCGTGAGCACTTGGCATTGGCTTTACCTGCACTGGCTACACTAATTATCTTTGTCCTAATGCCAACACTATTGATCTTACTTTATCCATTTCGATTCTTCAGAGCAATCCTTAGATTCTTTCGCTTGAACACAACGCTGCTGGAAATGTTTGTAGGACATTTTCATAAATGTTATAAGGATGGCTCAGAGCCCAACACTCGTGATTGTCGATGGTTTGCTTCGCTATTCCTTCTCATTAGAATCTTTCTCATACTAGTCTATGCAGTGACACTGACCAGTGTCTTCTTTCCCCTGGCAGTCATCATTATATTCATCTTTGTCATGATCCTCATATCTGTCAAGCCCTACAAAGCAGAATATGTGAACAACATAAAATTTGATGCCACTTTCTTGCTTCTCCTGTCTTTGTTTTACCTATCTATCATCAGTATAGATGTATCTTCTGTCAAAGATCACAGACTCGTTCACCTAAGTTTCTACATAGCTGCTGTATTTGGGTCCGTGCCCCTAATTTACATTTTCGTTATCATCATTATGTGGATAGTACGCAAGAGAAAGTATGGACCAACATTAGTTAGGGAAATGGCAGTCAATTTAAAGCTTAGAAAACATGCCTACGATGATGACAACAGTGATGTCCCTGACCGTCTGCTTAATCCTGATGATTATGGCTCACGAAGTGGCTCCATGACTGTGTATGGATCTGCATCAGTAACACGTATCAAGAATGAGTATTCCTATGACAATTAGGAAAAAGTGACTAAATTGAAACCAAGCCAGTACATTTTTTTTGCAACAATAAATACTTGGTGTGTATTTTGACTATTTACAAACACTTTCAATTATCTAGTCGGGATAACTGGTAGCTTGGCAAATGGATAAATGAAGCTGTAGTTAATACATGTAGATAAAACAATTGATGCTTCAGACCACCATAGTACCATAGCACCGCAAAATAACATAATACCTAGCAAACTGTGTGCTTAACCCCACTTTTTTCTTGGAGGCTATAGATGTTTACAACATCTAATATGTAGCAATGCTACAAAGTTATTTCAGCACCATGAGTATGGATCTATAAAGTTAGTCACAATGCTAGAATAACGAAATAGATTTTGTGGAGAACTAAAATTTGTGCATACATATTTCAGACCATAATATGAATATCCTTCTCAAAATTATGCCCCAAATTATTCTATGCAGGGGTGGCGGAAGCAAACTTACTTTAGCAATATAACCCACCACTTAATATGGCAATTTATTCCACCCTAGATATCTTCACAATGATATATTTAGGTATGTGATCTGCCTGCGAAACAACTCGAGTTATTTCGTGCTTACCAATATTTGATATTCCCCCCCCCCCCTTATTATTTCCTGATGTCATAAGCAAGCTCATTACCCTTGTAGTTATTGCAACCAGTCAAGTTCAACACTATTCTGGGTTTTACAGCTACCTTCCTCTGGTGTAGCCTACCCAACCTGGTTAGAGCAGCTGCTAAAATAACTGGCTGGGGGTTTGAACAATCCCTATAGCCAACTTCATACAAGTGTGAGTTAAGGTCCTAGTACAAACTACAGTAGTGAAGATATCTAGGGTAGAACAAACCACTTACTAAGCTCAATCAGAGTGATATGGCTAGATATTTCATTCTCAGGCTTTATTTTCACTCTGCCTCTGGGTCATGAAAATAAATTAGCCTGCTGGTGAAATATTTCGCCATATCACACTCTGACTCATGTAATAAGTACTATATATTTCGTAAGTATATGCCTCTTAAATGCATGCAATGCCTTAAAAAACACTGCTTTTTAGGATTGACCCCACTTTCTTCTGATACTAAACATTAAAGAAGTCGTACTTGAAACTTGTGCTCCAAAATGAGAGATAATTCTTGCAAATGCTGGTTTTTCAAATCCCACAAAGTGTTACTATGGCGCCGAACCCTTTACCAGATGCAAATAAACAATAATTATAAGGAAGCCACCATTACTCGGGAGAAGCTGTGGTAAGTACGTAGTTCCATACTAGCTAAATAACTCTGGCCGTTGTTATTTAGGTAGAGCTGCGAGCTTGTTCACCAGTTACTGGTAATTGAGGTAGTCAGAATGGCTTAAATTGGATACTATAGAAGTTAACACAATTGAGGAAAATAAGATAAGAGAGTAATTTTGCATATATTTAGTACTATTAATGGTCAACAGCTTAATACTGTTTTGCTGGAACTAAGCTAAAATTAGGTATTATGTAACACTGTAGTTTTATTTAACCTAACTAAGCAAGCATGCTCGATATTTGTGCTCAAGTACCCACTAGTTTATATCTATGTAGCAGCCAAGTATTAGTATTTTAGTAGTAGCAATTGAAATTCTAACATGAATACTGAGCAGTGTTGTATGTACAGGATGTAAGATTTTCTTGCTTACATGATATGTTGAGATTAATTCCCATGTCTGAATCATTCAGGATTTAGCAAGGAAGCCTGGCATACTTAGGACTTATTTTAATCAAGAACTGTCACTATTGCCAGGAAGAACGCTAGCAATAGATACTAATCACTCATATAATTCATCCTCATGTTTTTCAGACTCATCCACTATATATGGTTGTAAACTTAGTTATAATTAAATTTAAAAAGTTATAAGGACGTAATATTACTATTCACATCCTTCCATTATAAACATCTAGTGAAATTAATGATAACAGTCTTTTCCAAAGATACTCAATTCCACTTGCTAGCCATCTTCATAAATGATCAGAAGTTCAGTTTTTTAAACCTTACCTGCCCTCTGGCCAATTTAAATTTGTAGTAAACATAAATACTACACTTGTATTAGTAGGTAACACATGGTAATTTACAAAGTACAACTTCCGAAAAATTTAACGACCAAGTGCCAGATCTCTAATATCCTGTAAATTGGTAAATACAAACTGAAGGATTTAATTTTCCTGTCAGATTTAATAACTGTGGTCTCAAAACTGTTTACCTAACCATGAGCTAGTGAGATCAATTGGTATCAGTTTACTAGCATGGGGTCGACAAGAAAGACTATCACTAAATTAGTTACTTAGTGATGGTTTGGGTTGAAAAAAGTTAAACAGCTATGACTATATTTTATAACTTAACTTCTTTTATCCTTTTATTAGAAATGAAAAAAAAAGAGTGTATTACAACTTCAAAAAAGGTGCTTCCAATTCTAAGTTAGCAGTATAATGAATCTGTTGGCCCAAGTTATATTTTTGCAAAGGAGTTGTTAGTGTGGTTTTGTTCCTAGGTGTGTCTTTCCTATATGTATGTGTATGTTAATTTGTGTGTATCATTATAAATTGATGTTTTATGAATGCTTGTCATATCTTGTGTACGTGTACCATTTAATATTGGAGTGAAGTTAGTGTGTCATTTCATCGATAAATGTGATTTAACTATCGTTTCATGCATCTAGTTATTGAGCACTGACATGACCAACTGGGCAGTGGCTAAAAAACAACAAGTACTGTGGCTAGAGAGTGTCTGAGGAGAGTTACACCTACCATAATATTAATAGTGTAGACATGTTCAATTAGCCCACCTACCATAATATTAATAGTGTAGACATGTTCAATTAGCCCACCTACCATAATATTAATAGTGTAGACATGTTCAATTAGCCCACCTACCATAATATTAATAGTGTAGACATGTTCAATTAGCCCACCTACCATAATATTATTAGTGTAGACATGTTCAATTAGCCCACCTACGATAATATTAATAGTGTAGACATGTTCAATTAGCCAACCTACCATAATATTAATAGTGTAGACATGTTCAATTAGCCCACCTACCATAATATTAATAGTGTAGACATGTTCAATTAGCCAACCTACCATAATATTATTAGTGTAGACATGTTCAATTAGCCCACCTACCATAATATTAATAGTGTAGACATGTTCAATTAGCCAACCTACCATAATATTAATAGTGTAGACATGTTCAATTAGCCCACCTACCATAATATTAATAGTGTAGACATGTTCAATTAGCCAACCTACCATAATATTAATAGTGTAGACATGTTCAATTAGCTCACCTACCATAATATTAATAGTGTAGACATGTTCAATTAGCCCACCTACCATAATATTAATAGTGTAGACATGTTCAATTAGCCCACCTACCATAATATTATTAGTGTAGACATGTTCAATTAGCCCACCTACCAGAATATTAATAGTGTAGACATGTTCAATTAGCTCACCTACCATAATATTAATAGTGTAGACATGTTCAATTAGCCCACCTACCATAATATTAATAGTGTAGACATGTTCAATTAGCCCACCTACCATAATATTAATAGTGTAGACATGTTCATTAGCCAACCTACCATAATATTAATAGTGTAGACTGTTCAATTAGCTCACCTACCATAATATTATAGTGTAGACATTGTTCATTAGCCCACCTACCATAATATTAATAGTGTAGACATTTTCAATTAGCCCACCTACCATAATATTTTAGTGTAACATGTTCAATAGCCCCCCACCATAATAATAGTGTAGACATGTTCAATTACCACTACCATAATATTATTAGTGTAGACATGTTCAATTAGCCCACCTACCATAATATTAATAGTGTAGACATGTTCAATTAGCCCACCTACCATAATATTAATAGTGTAGACATGTTCAATTAGCCAACCTACCATAATATTATTAGTGTAGACATGTTCAATTAGCCAACCTACCATAATATTATTAGTGTAGACATGTTCAATTAGCCAACCTACCATAATATTAATAGTGTAGACATGTTCAATTAGCCAACCTACCATAATATTAATAGTGTAGACATGTTCAATTAGCCCACCTACCAGAATATTAATAGTGTAGACATGTTCAATTAGCCAACCTACCATAATATTATTAGTGTAGACATGTTCAATTAGCCAACCTACCATAATATTAATAGTGTAGACATGTTCAATTAGCCCACCTACCATAATATTAATAGTGTAGGCATGTTCATTTAGCCCATCAAAGTAAATCCCTTGACAAATTTATAGTTGCCCCATTAATATTTTATTTAAAATACACACAATAATTTAAAATGTCTACCATTAGAGTATTGTTTAACTATCTAACAACTGACTGGGCAACTTTATTCCTCCTGCAATAAAACAAGTGAAATTATTATGAAACGATGAATTTATCAATATTTCTGTTAGTAATCATAGTCAATATTATGAAGTCAATGATTCTTTGATCTGAAATCAGCTAGAAAATTTGAACTTATTGTTATTTTATTTTTACAGTTAAAACAATGAAAGAAATGATACAAAATGCTAAGAAGCCACACAGCAAGCTGACAAAAAATGGACAATTTTATCTTTAGTTAAAAACCATGATAACAGTAGGAGAATCTGAGTCCCTTAAATTGACTACTTTTTCAAATTTCGAGCTAGTTACTGAGTTAATTTGGAGAAACTTTCAGCTCCAACCAAGATGCAACAACCCATACCTCTACCGTACATCATACAGCAGTCACGAGATCATTTAAAGTTCACGTATTTTTATTAATGTGTGTCCTCGGTAGTTTTAGAAGTTGAACTTAGATGTTTGAATGTGCTGATGGTTTACACTCTGATTGCACTGGTTATTGCATGTAAAACTAACTGTTCCATTTTTATGAGCCAGATTTACAACAATTCAGTCTGTTTATGTAGTATGCATAATATTGTATAATAAACAACACCAATTTTGAGTATTTTCATGACATACCTGATATTATTAGAGGACATCCCACTTTTCCTTGATAAACTTTCATTACCAGATTCTTCATCTGTCTCAGATATTTTCACTTTCTTGGATGCACAGTGTGCAATGATGAGGATAATGCTAGCAATAAAGAATAATACTCCAGTGGCGAGCAGGGAGGCTGCAATGATTGTATGAGTTTTCAAATCCTCGATAATCTGGCCTCTCTCTTCTATTTTTCTATTTGAAGGTTTCGTAATCCGTTCTAAGATAAAGATAAAAATGATATCATATAAATTCATAAAGCTGATTTTAAAGTAACAATAGTAATATGTATTGTTGTGAATGAAAAAGATTGTAAGGAAATGATTATCGCTAGGTTGAAAATTATTGTTGTATAGTTAAACAAAATGATTTAATTGCTCGACCTAATTGTTTTATGATAGGCTTATGGAAATATGCAATGTTAATTCTGATGATAAACAGATCAACACTAAATTAGTCAGCTATGAACCATTGTGTGGAATTAGTTAAATTATTTCAATAACTTTATTGCTACTTACTAGAGTTGAATGGACGTCTATGTTTGGCAGTAAATGGCTTACGAATGTAACGTTTACGGACAACTTCATTGTTTAGATTACTTGAATCCATGTACTCTTGCAGTTGATTTGTAGAATCTGGTGCACTGTAAAGTCCATTCCTTACATTTGAGAATTCCTTGCTCAGATATTCTAAGCCTTTTTTAATCACATTAGCTAACTCTGGTGCATGTTGTACGATATATTGTACAGCTCTGACGTAAAACCCATCTACCGTTATTATTGGTTCATCTCTCACACTTTGTTGGTTGGCATCTAAAATGATTTAGTACTAATAACACAATGTTCAAAGTGGCTACTTTAACTTAATTAAGAATATTGCTACAACCACACATTGAATATATAGTATACTTCCTATTCACTTGGTAGTGTATATTTTCTTTACCCTCAGCATGCATGTGAGTAAGTTTTTATTCCATTTGTGTCTGTCGTGAGTTAGTACATAGTTATAAGGACTAGAATTATTACAAACTCATTCACATGCTAAATATTCTGCTTACCAGGTGTCACGTCTTCTTTTAAGTCCTCCTGCTGTAAGTGAAAATTGTTTGAAATTTGATTAATTTGATTAACATAGTGGCTTTGTGTTGTAGTTTCCATTCGTTGAGACGGCCTTTCCTTGACTATGTTGTGTTTTTTATTCCATTCTCCCAAATGAAACATTCCTGTTCCTGGTCTACTGTCAGATGGATTGATTTTTTTATGTGGTAATATGTCATTAACACCGTCTTGGGGGAGCGCTGCATAGTTTTTAAAATATCAAAACAAACCAGAAATAAATAACAAGATTGGAATAATTATCAGGTCTAACAGTAGTAGAATAGTCGCAATATATCAATTACATTTAATTTAGAATGAAAAATTGAGTAATTTATAGGGACAAGTGAAAAATGAGGCATGTATTACATGGCTATAAGTCTTAGCTAATTTCATTTGAATTGAAGCTTTTAAAAGATTAAAGAAATTGTGATATAAAGAACCTTTGACAAGTAATTTTCAATCGGTATTACAGACAAGATAGCTAATTATTATGCACTCACATAAATCATCTGTTGTGGATGCAACTACTTTTGGATCCGGTGTTCTGTGTATCTGTTTCTCTTGAGATGTAATGTAATTGTTTCTACTAGATGTAATGTACTTGTTTCTACTAGATATAATGTAATTGTTTCTATTATTGAAGGCCATTTGCTGTTGTTGAATATTCATTGAATCTGGATTGACATTGTCCTTAGTCGGAATAGGTTGAGGCATCCATTCCTTGACCATTTTAGAATGTCCTTTAGTCTGTCCTAAGCGATGTGTTTTAGTTTCAAAATTGCTGTCAATTTATCTGTTCACGGTATGTGGCAAGTTGTCCTTTACCTCAACATGTGAGTGTGCTGTTTAAATACATTATAGTTTATACGAAGATTCAATCCAATATCCAACCAAAAATGTAATTGTCGTGTAAGATTTTATAAATGTACATGCTTATTCCTAAAATAATTATGAAAATGTTCCTTCTTTCCTTACTTATCATTAAATAAAATTTTTTATATTCATTAGTGTATTGACTACGGTTTCAACTTACGTGTATTTAGTGGAGTAGTTGGTGTGCTTTGATCAAATGATTTCATATAGTTTCTATCGCTTATCCAAGAGTCCATTTGCTGTAGTGGGCTAGATATTGAGTCTTGACTAACATAATGACCTCTTTGCTTACTTTTCTGTTTCTTGTCTTGACCTAAACGAATTGTTTTTGGTAAAAACTTTCTGTTAGTAGGCTTATAGTTAGTCTGTGATGAGAATTCATTTGACAATGTATCAGATTTGGAGAAAGGAGTAGATTTTATATCAGAAAGCAGATGTCCATTTACTACTTTGGTTACTATTTTTGTAAGGAAGGTTTTTGAAGAGCCAATGAGACTTGAAATTTGTTTTGATTGAGGCATATTTAATACATCGGTTCCGTAGGTTTGATTATCGTTATGTTTGTATCGCAGATAGGTATTCAGTCCATCATATTTCACATCAAATACGGTATTTGCTGGGCGTACAGGCCTCCCATTGATGTACCATTGAAGTAAGCGCTCGGGAAAACCGGCGTATTTTGCTAGTGGTATAAATGGAATTGCCTAATCTCTCTTGAATTAGATCCGTTATGTTGACTTCAAATTTATCTGTAAATAGTACACATGTTTAGCATGCATATTTATATTTGCTTCATAGCAGTGTGATCAATACTTAAAATTGCTTCCGTATTTCAACTGTGCATTGCTTCACAATATCAAGCACCAAAGGTGCGAACACCCAGCGTTACTGTACACTTACCAGCTATTACAAAGGCAAAAAGAACGATTGATTTGGAGTAGTAACAATATGAATAGCCATGCCTATGTGAAGTTAGCACACGTCGACATATAAAGCTTCAGCAAGTCCATATGCAACTCGTGCAGTGAAACTGTAGACATTAATGCTGTCTTTATATGAGAAGCTTAACTTACAAGCAACACTCACCTCGCCAGTAGTTTCAATGGGAAATTCCAAGCACTCAAGTAAACCACTGAGAATAATGTAATGCATAACTACTGCAGGCATCAAAGAAATGAATTGCTCGTGTAAATACAGTGTGACTATAAGGGGTACTGCTAACCAACGCTTACGATCGTACAGCCTAATAAATAACTAGCTTTTTTCTAAAAACAATAGATCAAAACTAAAATAAGACCTAAAATTTCCAGTGCAACATTTTGATGCCTGTTTCAAATTTGGGAGGCTGACATCCTCGAGATCCTGTGACGGAATGACTGACAGACTGACTGACTGACAGACAAGCTGAGTACTGTAGCTAACCCTCTCCCACTTTTGCACTAAGGGCAAATAACATCTTCAGTAAAACCAACATTTTTGAAGTACATAGTTGACTGATACTCACATCAAATACAACAATTCAGGATCAAACTCACTGGTTGTGATGAGTGTCCTTTGTAATGATTTTGTGGTCACATTTGTAGTGCAGCTGTAAAAACCTCTATTTTTGACAGCAAAGTGATCAATAGTAAGATTTGAGTATACGAACAGGTAAGGTGACAGTCCTTTCCACAAGTTTTGATCCAAGTCTAAAGTAGTATTAACGAAAGTTAGTAGCTTGGCAGTTGGTGAAACACACTTCAATGTAACCTTTGCATCATACGGAACCTTTACCAAATGATGATGATACTTCTGAAGTTTGTCATTTACTTCTACTTGTAGCGATGCTAGTATTAATAATGTCATTATGTATTAAAATGACAATAAATTTGCACACTATTGTGTACGCTTTTCATATAGATGAAATTGCATTGTAGTTGTCATTTCTAATCATCATATACTTTCTATAGAATAGTTTTATATACTATTATTTATTTATTATTATTGAAAGCTAAAGATTCCTCCATCTAGATATTTGGACTATGTTTGTATATAATATATATTTATTCCAACTTAGATATCTTCGCTATGATATTTTTAGGTACTTGACCCACGAAATAACTCATGATATTTCACCCTCGTTTTTTTCATGCAGTATTGCTCAAGTTCATTACCCGTGTGGTTATAGCAACAGGCTAAGTTCAACACTTTTCCTGTTTTTACAGCTACCTTCCTCTGGTGTATAGTAGCCTACCAAAACTGGTTAGAGCATTTGCTAACTTAACAGCTTGGGGTTTGGGGAACCACTACAGCCAATTTCATATGGTGTGAGTTAAGGTACTGGTACAAACTAAAGTAGTGAAGATATCTTGAATAGAATAAAACACTTATTACACATTTCAGAGCTTGATATGGCAGGACATTTCACTCTCAGGCTATATTTTCATTCTCCTCTGGCTCATGAAAATAAATTAGCCTGCTAGTGTGAATATTCTGCCATATCACACTCTGTATCATGTAATAATTATATATTAAGGACTAGAATTATCACAAATTCATTCATATGGTAAATATTATGCTTACCAGATGTCATGTCTTCTTTTGAGTCCTCTGGCTGGAATTGAAAATTGTTTGAATCTTTATCAAAAACTGGATTGACATAGTGCCTTTGTGTCTTGCTTTCCATTTGTTGAGACAGACTATCCTTGACCATGTTTTGTTTTTCATTCCATTGGCCAGAATGAAACTATTCTGTACCTGGTCTACTGTCAGATTTATAGATTTTGTTATGTTGTAATATTTCATTAACACCGTCTAGGGGGAGTGCTGCATAGTTTAACCAGAAATAAATAACTAGATTTAAAAAAATTATCCAGTCTAACAGTAGTAAAGTAGTCGCAATATATTAATTACATTTCATTTTGAATGAAAATTTGAGTAATTTACATCTGGTAAGCATAATATTTACCATATGAATGAATTAATGAATGTACACCCTGAATTCTTAAATTCTAAGTAAAAGATGAGGCATATATTACATGGTTATAAGTTTTAGCTAACTTCGCTTGAATAGAATTTTTTTTTTAAGATTAAAGTAATTGTGTTTATAAATATTCTTTCAGAATTACTATTCAATTGATATTACAGCCAAGATAGCTAATAGTTGTGTACACCACATAAATCATCTGGTAAAGAATTTGCAGTGGATACAGCTACTTCTGGCTCCCGTGTTCTGTGTATCTGTTTCTCTTGAGAGATAATGTAATTGTTTCTATTACTGAAGTCCATTTGCTGTTCTTGAAAATACATTGAATCTGGATTGACATTGGCACTTGGTACTTTAGTAGGAATGGGTTGAGGCGGCATCCATTCCTTGATCATTTTAGAATGTCCTTTAGTCTGTCCTCCTAAGCGATGTGTTTCAGTTCCAAAATTGCTGTCAATTTGTTTGTTCACAGTTTAGAATGTCCTTTAGTCTGTCCTCCTAAGCGATGTGTTTCAGTTCCAAAATTGCTGTCAATTTGTTTGTTCACAGTATGTGGCAAGTCGTCCTTTCCCTCAACTTGTGGGCGTGCTGCTCAAATACATTATATTGTATATGAAGATTCAATCAAATATTACAACAAACATGTAATTGCCTTGTAAGAATTTCTAAATTTTCAATTCAGCTATAAGTATTCACCTGTTTTATACTAATTGTAACTCACAATAATCAGGTGGAGTTGGTGGTGAAGCACTGTGTTTAGGAAGAAATGTTTTGTATAATTTCTCTTCTTGAGTTGCAAAATTGTTATTCCTAGAATTCATCCGTTTTTGTTGAAACATCGGATTGAAATAGTGATCAGGTGTTTGAGATTGATAAGATTGGGACATCCATTCATTGATCCTCATTTCCTGTTTCCTGCTGTTCCGTGAACCTAAAGAAACAAAAATATTCACTTCAATTATAATTATTACCATTGGATGATTAATATATTCATTAGTGTATTGACTGCGGTATCAACTTACTTATGCTTAGTGGAGTAGTTGGTGAACTTGGATCAAATGATTTCATATAGTTTCTATCGCTTATCTTTTGTTTCTTTAGGTTCACGGAACGGCAGGAAACAGGAAATGAGGATCAAGGAATGGATGTCCCAATCTTATCAAACTCAAATACCTGATCACTATTTCAATCCGATATCTCAACAAAAACGGATGAATTCTAGGAATAACAATTTTGCAACTCAAGAAGAGAAATTATACAAAACATTTCTTCCTAAACATAGTTATATATAGGAATTAAGTCCATCATATTTCACATTAAATACTGTGTTTGAGGAGCCCACAGGTTTCCCATTAATGTACCACTGAAGTAAACGCTCAGGAATTCCAGCATATTGAGCTAATACAGGTGTGACAGTGTGTAAATGGAATTGCCCAATCTTTCCTGAATTAGATCTGTTATGATGTTGACCTCATGTTTGCCTGTAAGAATGTAACATGTGATTTTTAACTCATTAACAAAGTCACTTGAATGTGTTGTTAAAGAAATGGTAGTTCTCGTGCTAATGTTGTAATATACATTAGTTTGAGAAGTTTACATTCATTAGACAATAAAGCTAAGTATTTATTCACGATACACAACTTATTTGTGTGTTTCTACACAAATGGCAATACTAATTGCACAGGTAAAACTAAGATGATTTTTGTAAATTTGAAATCTTACCATTATTTTTCTAATTACTGTATATACAAAGAGCTAATTAATGGTGTGAGTTCTAACTATCTCTATGAAAAGATTGCCAAAAATAGAATTGAAAGAGTGTTATCATTTTAAACTTTGAAATTTCTTATACCCTTTGTAGCAGTTTAATGTTGAAGTGCAGCAGAAATAGGAGCACAAGTTAGCAACAAGAAGAACTTGTTACATTATTATAAGACTATTAAAAGTAGAAGGTAGAGCATAATAGAATAAATTCGTGGTACACAAATAGAGAGTTCAGTAATAAGCTGGTGTTAATCAACTACGTCTTTTATGATACACATAATGACATGACAATATCTACGTAATTTATTGCAAGTTATGTCTCATATAAAATTAATCTTTATAACTTGAATGCATTGTTGTGTACTCAATGATAATAATAAATCTCACTTGATGTGACTAGTGTCCTTAGTGATAATTTTGTACTAGTATTTGTTGCACAGCTGTAAAATCCTCGGTTCTTTGCTACAAAGTGATCTATAGTAACATTAGCTGATATAAATACGTGTGGTGATACTCCATTCAGAAAATTCTGATCCAGATCTAGAGTAGTATTGATAAAAGTTAGTAATTCCACATTCTGTGACTTGCAATTTAGTGTAACTTTAGCATTGTAGGGAATTTTGACCAAGTGATGTTGATAATTTTGAGGGATTCCATTGACTTCTACCTCTAAATTACCTGTTTCAAAAAAAGTTATAATATTCAGTTACTGCAAAATATTATTTTTAATAACTGACACAATTAAGTTGTTTTTTTTTTTAATTATCTTTATTCTTTGAATGCCTTACAAACTGGTATTACTTTGTAACTACTTCATAGATTTGCCAATAATAATAATATTGTTATTAAAGATACAACTACTTCATTTTAATGTCACTTACCCTCAGCCATATTTAGATTAAGAATGTATATAATGGCGAGCGAGCCTTAAACTACACTATTGTTAAATTTGATTTTAACAACTAATACTCAAGCTATTAAAATAAAGTCGAGTTTTTAAATTACGTATGAGCTAAAGGGGCTTCAATGTCATAGTAACCGCTTCCGCAACAGTTTGAATTGAAAAAGAAGCAACAAAATCAAATCACGTTATTTAAAATTTTCTTTGTGATATTCTTAATAGTAGTTGTAACGCACTATACTTTCACACAACTGAGCATGCCTACGCAAGACTTAGCTTCGTGGTTCGTCTAGTAGACAATGCATTTATAAGTAAATACTGTTGAGTAGGGCTTATAACTGTGACAAATAGCGCATTAACTTACCACCGCCACTATCTCGAATAGAAATGGAGCTTCCATAAGATTTTGAGTTTTAACTGCACCCCAAAACAATTCAAAGCCGTAAACAATTCAATATCTAAGGTGATACGGGTAATGGTCGCTAAACCGGATGATTCCGTTTAGTGAAGTTTGGGACGGGGTCGAACGCGGAGCGAACACAAAAATACGGAGGGTCAAAGCACAAAATGACATACGTACGTCCATATATACTAGTGATGTGCTTGAGCACAAATGGCGAGCGAGCCTAAAGACTATACTATTTTTATATGAATGATTTTGACTTCTAACACTGAAGCTACTGAAAATAAGGTCCAGTTTTTAAATTTAGCATACAGGGTAAAGGGATTTCAGTGCCATAGTAACAACTCTCTGCAACTGCTTGGAAGGAAAAAAAACAACAACAAAACAATACACGTTATTTAAAAGTTTTCTTTGTGATATTCTTTAGCTAAGTAGTGGTTGAAACACACAATGCTTTGACACAACTAAACATGCACCTACACAGACTTACCTTCGCAGTAGTATAGTGGACAATGTATTTTCAAGTAAATACTGTTGCGCACGGCTTATAGCCATGACAAAGATCGCATTGACTTACCACTGCCACTAACTCAAATAGAAAAGGAAGTCCCTTAACCCTCTCGTTCCCGAATTGTTTGGACGCGCGCGGAAAAATCTAATCTTCTACCGCGGAATAGTGCATTACCGTTTTATTTTTTTAACTCGATGCTGGCTGGGAAAACCCCATAGCAACCATATATCACTAAATAGACCAAGAGTTTGGGATTCCCCGCATTTTTTGATTGAGAAAATTGAATAATATTTAGGCCCTCTACTATTACTTAAAAAAAAAAATTTTTTTTCCCCAAAAAATTCCACTTTTCCCATCAATAAAAAAAAAAAAAAAATAGAAATAATATTGTTTGATGTACTTTATACCAATATTATATTAGTTCAACAATAAAATATGTTGTTTGCTGTGTTTGGTGCTGATTGTGATCATGTAGGAGACATCTATGAGTGTCCACAGGGAACATATGCCATCGGACATCGAGCTCCACTACAAAACAATTTCATATACACAAAAACACAAACAACAAAGATATTTGTAATACAAACAACAAATTATTCATGATCCTATATAATTGCAACTTTATGATGTATTGCATGCGGTTTCATACAGGATTTTTGTTTGGGAGGGAGGGGGGGTGGGGCTCCGAGTGTACTTCGCCACGTCCAGCATCTTCTCCTTCGTCAATGGAAGACTCTGCTCCTGTTGCCTTATCTGCGTCCTCTTCACAATCCCTCTTCACAATCCCTTTTCACAATCCCTCTTCACAATCCCTTTTCACAATCGGGTCGGTGACTGCATACACATCTGGTCCTAGTAGTACATTCTGGTAAAAAAAATTAAATTTTTTTGAAAATTTGAAATTGTTCAACAAACCACAACCCACTTTCAAATCTCAAAACTCAATGAAATATTATATATATGATAGCTAAACAGCTTTATCCATCTCAATATAGCTATAAATAAGTCCTTTCCACAACAAAAGCTTGCTAGTTTTCAAGAGAAAGACAAGAGAAAGACAAGCTTACATCGATCATCTTCTTGACTTCCATTGTCAGTGTCAGAGTTGACGGGGTCTGGTCCCCAACCCTGATACAGGGCCTCCTATAGCCCTAGATGTCGGCTCCCTCTTCTCCGCTTGATCCTGAGTCGCTAGAGTCAGTATCAAGCAAGTATAAAACTTCCACAGCACTGTAACTGGTAGACGCCATCTTTCCAAATTGACTTCGAAAAAAAATATTTTTTTGCATAGTTACCTGGATCACACGACACGCTCACTTTTTTCCTATGATGTAATAAGCATTACCTAAGACTGTACGTAATGGGGAGGCCCCCAGTTGAACTGGCGATTTTATAAAAAAAAAAGAAGACAGTAAGTCAAACCGCAAAGTCTTGGTCGGCAAAGAAGCTGTTGTTTCAATGTGTTATGGAAGGCTACTGGGCTCAAGCAATTTTTCGCTGCTTCTACAAAGCTCTGGAGATGACTGGATCCATAAATGAAGCTGCTGTGAAGAAGGTAACTTTTTTAAAATTCGACGGAGAACCGATGTTTTTTTTTTTGCCGAGGAAGAAATAAACGCAACTGCTGTGAGGTACTGTCGAAGCAGCCCTGGCTGAAAGCTATTTTAGATGCTTCTCCAACGCATTGGGCACCTGTGTATGCAATCTGAAGGTTCTAGCTATAAAGTAACTATTTTTTAAAATTCGGAGAAGCCAACCGGTCTTCACCCGCTTTTAAGCGGGATTGGGAACGAAAGGGTTAAGTTTTCAAGTTTGAACTGCACCCGCAAAAGAATTCAAAACGGTAAACAATTCAATTTCTAGGGTGATACGGGTACCGATCGATAAACCAGAGGATTCTGTTTAGTACAATTTGGGACGGGGTCGACAACCAAACTAACACAAAAATGCGAGGGTCAAAGTACAAAATGACATACGTACGTCCAAACATATATACAAATAAACTAGTGGTGCGCTCGAATAGCGCAAATGCATGGCGAGCGAGCAGACTCTTTTTACAGAAAAATAGGACAGAAATTACATCTAACTGTAGTGCACAGTATAACCCTTTCCATTCTCAGTTTCAGAGAATCTAAAGTCTCTGATCCCAGACTAAACTAACAATTACCTGAATAAACTTCGAAAGCAGTGGCAAAGAAGCGCAGCTTAACAAAGACTTCACAATAGTTTCAAGAAGAGAGTAGCTGTAAACTTTTTGGTTGAAACAATGTTGCGTCTGCAGCAGGATACTCCGCGCTCGTTAATTGAAAAAAACTGGAACTGTGAACGCTTTACCTAACTTACGTAATTAGAAGCGCGCGCGTTTAAAGAGCATACGTACCATCCATACATACATACATATATATATATATATAACATATACCCGATTTTGCATTATCCACCCCTAATACTGTCTCGCTCGCTACGCTCGCTCGCCAATAAACTAGTGGTGTGCTTGAGCACAAATGGCGAGCGAGCCTAAAGACTATACTATTTTTATTGACTTCTAACACTGAAGCTACTGAAAATAAGGTCCAGTTTTTAAATTTAGCATACAGGGTAAAGGGATTTCAGTGCCATAGTAACAACTCTCTGCAACTGCTTGAATTGAAGGAAAAAACAACAACAACAAAACAATACACGTTATTTAAAAGTTTTCTTTGTGATATTCTTTAGCTAAGTAGTGGTTGTAACACACAATGCTTTGACACAGCTGGACATGCACCTACACAGACTTACCTTCGCAGTAGTCTAGTGGACAATGTATTTTCAGGTAAATACTGTGCGCACGGCTTATAACCATGACAAAGAGTGCATTGACTTACCACCGCTACTAACTCGAAGAGAAATGGAAGTCCCTTAAGTTGTCAAGTTTTAACTGTACCGGCAAAAGAATTCAAAACGGTAAACAATTCAATTTCTAGGGTGATACAGGTACTGATCGATAAACCAGAGGATTCTGTTTAGTGCAATTTGGGACGGGGTCGACAACTGAACTAACACAAGAACACGAGGGTCAAAGTACAAAAATGCCTTACGTACGTCCATACATATATACAAATAAACTAGTGATGTGCTTGAGCACAAATGGCGAGCGAGCCTAAAGACTATACTATTTTTATAGGAATGATTTTGACTTCTAACACTGAAGCTACTGAAAATAAGGTCCAGTTTTTTAATTTAGCATACAGGGTAAAGGGATTTCAGTGCCATAGTAAGAACTCTCTGCAACTGCTTGGAAGGAAAACAACAACAACAAAACAATACACGTTATTTAAAAGTTTTCTTTGTGATATTCTTTAGCTAAGTAGTGGTTGTAACACACAATGCTTTGACACAACTGGACATGCACCTACACAGACTTACCTTCGCGGTAGTCTGGTGGACAATGTATTTTCAAGTAAATACTGTTGCGCACGGCTTATAACCATGACAAAGAGCGCATTGACTTACTACTGCCACTAACTCGAATAGAAATGGAAGTTCCTTAAGTTTTCAAGTTTTAACTGCACCTGCAAAAGAATTCAGAACGGTAAACAATTCAATTTCTAGGGTGATACGGGTACTGATCGATAAACCAGAGGATTCTGTTTAGTGCAATTTGAGACGGGGTCGACCACATTACTAACACAAAAACGCGAGGGTCAAAGTACAAAATGACATACGTACGTCCATATATATAAATAAACTAGTGGTGTGCTTGAGCACAAATGGCGAGCGAGCCTGATAGTTAGGTAACAAAATGTTACTATGTTTTAGCTTACTTCATGCAAACACTTAATAGCAGGTATGACATTTGATTTCAGCAAACAAATACAAAATCACTGTCTTACCTTATTAATGGTAACTTTTGTAGTATCAAACATCTGCCATTCTGATAATCTCAATCACCAGTAACTCTTGAACAAGCTCTCAGCTACGATAAAAAATAAACCAGTGTTATTATTTGTAATTTTAGCTAACAAATATGGAATTACTGCTTACATCATTCTTGAGTATTGATAACTTCTGTAGTATCAAATTGAAGTTACTTTGACCATCTGAATTACCTTGAATTCTTGACAACAAGCTCTCACCTACAAAAACAAAAGACAATCAATTTTAGCACACAAATACAAAATTACTGTCTTACCTCATTTTCTTCAGCAGTGGTAACTTTTGTAGTACCAAATTTGAGTCCTTCTGACTATTTGAATTTACCAGTCACTGTTGACAACAAGCTCTTAGCTATAAAAAAGAAAGGCCAGAGTTATTTTGCATATTAAGCTAACAAATATGGAAATGTGTACTTACCTCGGCATCCCTCGAGTAGTAATAGCTTCCTTAGCATTAATACTCTATATGCTTACATACGCTTTTCAGAAGTAGTGATAGCTCTCTTAGTACTGACTACAGGTGGCTCTTGACAACTAGTATCAAGCCGCACTTAGCCAAAAAAAAGGCGAAGTTTTGAATTTAAATCTGGTAAAGGGTCTTCAATGTCATAGTAACCGGTCGAATCAACTTTTTGTTTCTTGAAAAGCAAGCGTTTTCGCAGGAATTTTCTCACACTTTGGAGCTTAAGTATAAAGTAAGGCTTGCTTAATGCTGTAGTTTCAGAATAAACTGGGTTCAAGCCTAAAAAGCCGTGTTTTTTGAAGAAAAAACGTTCTCCGCGCGCGCGTTTAAAGGGCATACGTACAATCCATACATACATACATACATATATATATACTAGTGGTGTGCTTGAGCACAAATGGCGAGCGAGCCTTAAACTACACTATTGTTATTCAAACTACTAAAATTAAGTCGAGTTGTTAAATTACGCATATACGGTAAAGGGGTTTCAATGCCATAGTAACCACTCCCCTCAACTGTTTGAATTGAAAAAGAAGCAACAATAGTTGTAACGCACAATACTTTCACACAACTGAACATACCTACGCAAGACTTACCTTCGTGGTTCGTCTAGTGGACAATGCAATTTTAAGTATAAATACTGTTGAGTAGGGCTTATAACTGTGACAAATAGCACATTAATTTACTACCGCCACTAACTTGAATAGAAATGGAGCTTCCATAAGATTTTGAGTTTTAACTGCACCCGCAATTCAAAGCCGTAAACAATTCAATTTCTAAGGTGATACGGGTAATGGTCGCTAAACCGGAGGATTCCGTTTAGTGAAGTTTGGGACGGGGTCGAACGCGGAGCGAACACAGAAATACGGAGGGTCAAAGTACAAAATGACATACATACGTCCATACATATATCTAAATAAACTAGTGGTGTGCTTGAGCACAAATGGCGAGCGAGCCTGATGTTAGGTAACATAAAACTAAGTATTGTTACTATATTTTAGCTTAGTTCATGCAAACACTATAATAGCAGTTATGACCTTTTATTTCAGCAAACAAATACAAAATCACTCTCTTACCTGATTAATGGTAACTTTTGTAGTATCAAACATCTGCCATTCTGATAATCTCAATCACCAGTAACTCTTGAACAAGCTCTCAGCTACGATAAAAAAATAAACCGGTGTTATTATTTGTAATTTTAGCCAACAAATATGGAATTACTACTTACATCATTCTTGAGTATTGATAACTTCTAATTGAAGTTACTTTGACCATCTGAATTACCTTGAATTCTTGACAACAAGCTCTCACCTACAAAAACAAAAACAATCAATTTTAGTACACAAATACAAAATTATTTTCTTACCTCATTTTCTTGAGCAGTGGTAACTTATGTAGTACCAAATTTGAGCCAATCTGACTATTTGAATTTACCAGTCACTGTTGACAAGCTCTTAGCTACAAAAAAGAAAGGCCAGAGTTAATTTTGCATATTTAGCTAACAAATATGGAATTACGTACTAACCTCAGCTTCCCTCGAGAAGTAGTAGCTTCCTTAGCATTAATACTACGGCATTCTGACTACCAACACTTGAACAGCTCTTGACAACCAACAACCGGCACTCCGTATCCCCCCCATAAAACGGCGAAGTTTTGAAATTAAGTCTGGAAAAGGGTCTTCAATGCCATAGCGAATCAACTTTTTGTTTCTTGAAAAGCAAGCATTTTCGAAGGAATTTTCTCACACTTTGGAGCTTAAGTATAAAGTAAGGCTTGCTTAATCCTGTAGTTTCAGAATAAACTGGGGTCAAGCCTAAAAAGCCGTGTTTTTTGGAGAAAAGAGTTCCCCGCGCGCGCATTTAAAGGGCATACGTACCATCCCACATACATATATACATATAACATATACCCGATTTTGCATTATCCACCCCTAATACTGTCTCGCTCGCTACGCTCGCTCGCCAACAAACATCCCCGATTTTCGATTGTGTTACCCCTGTAAGTGTCTCGCTCGCTACGCTCGCTCGCCAATAAATAAATAAACATCCCCGATTTTCGATTGTGTTACCCCTGTAAGTGTCTCGCTCGCTACGCTCGCTCGCCAATAAATAAACTAGTGGTGTGCTTGAGCACAAATGGCGAGCGAGCCTGATAGTTAGACCAGTGTTATTATTTGTAATTTTTAGCCAACAAATATGGAATTTCTACTTACATCATTCTTGAGTATTGATAACTTCTGTAGTATCAAATTGAAGTTACTTTGACCATCTGAATTACCTTGAATTCTTGACAACAAGCTCTCACCTACAAAAACAAAAGACAATCAATTTTAGCACATTAATACAAAATTACTTTCTTACCTCATTTTCTTGAGCAGTGGTAACTTTTGTAGCAAATTTGAGCCAATCTGACTATTTGAATTTACCAGTCACTGTTGACTAGCTCTTAGCTACAAAAAAGAAAGGCCAGAGTTAATTTTGCATATTTAGCTAACAAATATGGAATTGTGTACTTATCTCAGCTTCCCTCGAGAAGTAGTAGCTTCCATAGCATTAATACTACCGCATTCTGACTACCAACGGCTCTTGACAACCAACAGCCGGCACTCCGTATCCCCCATAAAACGGCGAAGTTTTGAAATTAAGTCTGGAAAAGGGTCTTCAATGCCATAGTAACCTGTCGAATCAACTTTTTGTGTCTTGAAAACAAGCGTTTTAGCAGGAATTTTCTCATACTTTGGAGCTTAAGTATAAAGTAAGGTTTGCTCCCGCGTGCGCGTTTAAAGAGCATACCTACCATCCATATTTTTTCATTTTTACCCCTGTAAGTGTCTCGTTCACTACGCTCGCTCGCCAAACTACTCACGCTAAGTTAAAGCCGCTGAGTGGGTGTGGCAACGCTAGCTTACCGCTCATTGTGCCAATGTTCTGCGATGCCACGTGTAGATAAGCTAAATGCTAGCTGTGATTGCACTAGTAGTGGGCTACAGCACTAATCAGAACGAGTTTGCGCTGGCCACGTTTTACATTTAGTCTGGGGGAGTCACACCCATGAAACGCGCGAAGCCTGCAGAGTGTCTGGGGATATAGCTAGCCCCTTACAAATTTGTTCTTGAGGAATGTGGAAGTGGTGAGTGCCCCACCTCCCTTATACCTGAATCAAATTAGCCATGACTGCTACATCTTGCGTCAAAAGGGTGGCTGACTAGTACAGGAATTTTTATTTGTGGTAGAGGAGGGCTCTTCCAGCTAATTTGCTAACGGTAGACCGCGCAATATATGTGCTGGCAGAACAAATTTGGTATGGCCATGTCCACAGACCCATTCCCAGCGAAGCAGTTCGGTGAAGGGTCTAGCTATGCAAGACTTGTTTCACTTTTAGGTCCTATATGCCACGGACACTCACACTTGTGCGCCTCACGTATACCACGCGATGCGAACACGCGATGCGAACAAACTGCGCGAATGCGAAGGTCGCAAGTATTCTCCTGGTTCACCTTAGTTACCTCTGTTTAAGTGTTGAGATTTCCATTTATTTTAACTATATAAATAGCAGGAAACAGCTATTTGTATTGCTATTTGTAAATCAATTGAATTGGTGTACTGAAAAATAATGCTAAGTTTAACCAACAGAGTAGTGTTTAAAACTTTGTTCAAGAATGAATCTTTTGCTGGAGATATCCCAAATGTATGGATGTAAATTTCCACTTAAATGTCAATGAAATACAGGAAATGTTTCACTGGTGTAATGCTTGTGTTTAGCTTCACTTACTAGCTACTAGCTAGTTACGACATTTGTAGTATAAGTATTATAGATTCAATATCTCAACTGTAACTGTGACAGTGACTATTAGAACAGAGACAAAGACTATGAATACAAGTGATAACATTATATAAGCAGACACACAGGAAATGATACTAAACCACAGTAGTATAGATTATGCCACAACTGGTTGTCATGTGAGGTCTCAGTTTCCATGGCTATCCAACAGACTGGGCATTCCACAAAAAATATTACATACATACTTACACAGCACTTGCAGAGGAAGAAATTTAAGGATGATCCAATTTTAAAAATTTAAGAGCATAAAAAGAACAAGCACTTTAGATTCGTTATTTCGTCAACATTATCATTTTAATTTGTATCAGCACACATAAAAATCGTTTAGTATACCGTTCAGTAGTACATATCAGTCTGCGGCATATGAGTCTGCGCATATGAGTCCGCGGCATATGAGTCTGCGGCATATAGGACCTAAAGTGAAACCACAATTGATAAAAGAATTCTACCGGGATTGGTAACGGATCACGTGCTCACTTAGAAACAGTACAAACCGCTAATCTAAGGTGTGTAAAATTTGCTACATTAGTACCGTTCAAAGCTTGTTACCTACCTACCTATCCAGAGCTGCTTAATGCGAGCTAACTAAGGGAATATCTACTTCTAGGTTACTGGATATTCTAATGTATAAAAAAATTGTGCTTGAAGAATTGCTACCCTTTTGCAGTCATTCCACCAAAACTGTTAATTCATTTAGCTGGCTAGAATAGACACTTAAGGTGCAGGTTTGAAGCCAAACTAGTCCTTTTATAAACAACCATACACCAGTTGTGAACCATTTTAATGGACGTAATGAAAGTCACACCTTCAATTCAAGTATGTAATGTTTTTGTTTCAATCCCTTTGGTATAGCCAACTGTAAATTACTGATACAATAATAACAATTGAATTTTACGGGTAATTTACTAGTAAATGCAATAAAAATCATGATTTTGATCCCTTTTATGGTATAGGGATATGCCCAGAAAGTTTACATTAATATAACTTAATCTGTGTAAGAGCTCGATTTAAATTTGTTCATGGGAGTAATAATGCAACTGATCAACCTTGAATGTTAATTAATCAATCACATTTGGGATCATCTATGATTAATGCACAATTATTTTATTGCAAAAGCTATTCAATAATTCCATGTGCTGTCTATTGGATATAATTCTAGAAGGTTAGTAAAACACTTATTACTGACTCCAACTTCCTGATTCAGGTCCTAATGGTGCCTACTGCAGATATTGGGTCTCTGTGTCACTAGTTATCATTTAAACTCACCACAAAAAAATTAGGAAGCGAAAAAAAGCTGTGCAGGTATTGTTACAGCGCCGCTTTCTATTGGGTACTGGGTGGTTCCGTCCCCTTAGATTCTTTTATCAATGGTAAAGCGTGACAAAATATTCAATCATTACAAAATATTTTAATAACTGGTTCAATTAAGTATTTAAAGAAATTTTTTTTATTGAATACCGTACAAACAGGTATTACCTAGTTTGTATTATACTGTATTAGCTATATCTTATCTTTAAAGTCCTTCATATCAATGTAACTTACCTACCACTAGATGCGGCGCAAAAGTATAAATAAGTAACAAAATCATCATGTTACCGCACTTTCACTTTTAGGATAAACGCTACAACTACTAATGACGCAAACTCCAAGCCCTTTATGTGGGCGTGGCCACGCTAACTCTGCGCGTTGTTAACCCTAACTGTGCAGCGCACCGGAAAGTGTTATATAGTAGTGGTCCAGTCTGTTTAGTGATAGCCTGTCCACCACGCAATGTTATTGAAAATTACAAGTTATTAATCGTTTTATTAACTACTCAGAATTTTATGTTATTGGAGATTTGGTTTTTGTATTTCGACCCATTTTTTATATAGCGCCTCCTGAGAGTACTTGTAGTCAGGTAAGCTAATATATTCTTGCTGCCCTCTGTAGTTCTGCTTGTGCTGAATACTATGTCAAGTGCTACAAATGAAGATTCTCTGAGACTACCACATGCAAGGCACACTCACTGGTAGTGGGTATGTCTTGCATGTTTAGTTTCCATTATACAGACCACAATTAAATCTACCTTTTTCATTGCACAAACTATACTGATACCTAACTTATAGGTAATGCCAAAAAATTGGTATTTGGTCCAAGAAATAATTTTGTAATCACCAGCTGGTAAAACACCACCAGTATTATTCAAATTATGAACCAATTTAGACACCATTTAGGATAGCTAAAGCTAGATCTACCTACATAAAGATTTTAGTAAGAACTTAAAAAGTCAAAAGCGAGGTTTAAATCAAGATATAATAGCACTACCGTGAAGGTTACTTGATATTGCCATGTCTTAATTATTAGCTATACAGTGGCTAAGTGTACAGATCCAAACTACTTTTTGTTATATCTTCTCTAGGGTACATTTGCTATTTTGAATCTTTTAGTTTTACTTTTTACATTAAATTCAACTGACTTTTTTTTTAATGCTTAGCTATGATATCTTGCGAAATTAAGATATAGTTTTAATGTTTTCAGTTAAATAACAATTAACCATTCCCAGACCAACAAAATACTAAATAAATAAAAATAATTTTAGCTATACTGTGATTTATTTTAATGTTACTTACCCTCAACCATGTGTAGTGTAAAAGTATATATAAGTAACAAGATGATCATCATTTTGTTACGGCACTTTTCACTTATAAGATAGACGCTACTAGTACCAATCACGCGAACTCTCAAGGTCTATATGTATATGGGTGTGGCCACGTTAACTTTCTGCGCGTTGAAGTACGCATGTGGAAAGGTTTATAGCACTTACACGGGCTGTTTGTGGGTAGGTAGTTTTGCTTGGTGCTGAGTAGTATGGGAGTACTGCAATTGAAGGCTCTGCTGAGACTAGGGTGAGTTTCTCTTGCATATTTAGCTTCTCTTACTTGATTGTATTTACCCATTTCATTGCACAAGCTATACTAATACCTAACTAGATATTTCATTGCTTTAGCTAAACTAACACATAACTAGATATTTCATTGCTCATTTCGTTGCACAAGCTACACTAACACATAACTAGATATTTCATTGCACAAGATATACTAACACATAACTAGATATTTCATTGCTCAAGCTATACTAATACATAACTAGATATTTCATTGCACAAGCTATACTAATACCTAACTAGATATTTCATTGCACAAGCTATATTAATACCTAACTAGATATTTCATTGCACAAGCTATACTAATACATAACTCGATATTTCATTGCACAAGCTATACTAATACATAACTAGATTTTAATTTTCCCAGCAAGTTTGTGTTTGTTCTGAGAAATGATTTTGTAATACTAGCAAATTTTCTTAGTTCTAGTTCTATGTTGATTAAAACTTTAGCTCAAGTTTCCAACTGGATTGATGTCGTTTTATTGGTTTGTTTGTTTGTTTGTTTGTTTTTTGAATTTTTTTGGTTTGGTTTTGTTTTGTTTTGTTTTTTCACATGCTTATCAAAGTTTCTTATATAAATTTAATGGTTGATGCTGTTATTGTCAGTAAGAGAATGAGACTAATAGAGCGACAATCAATATATGGAGAGGTAGGAGTTGAAATAACATTAACTAGCTATTAGTACAGTGGGTTAGCTCCAAAATTTAACTAAATCGTGCACTTTTTGATTAAAGCATGAAACTTCTAGCATGGTTAGTACATACCATAAGGTTTATTTTCAGATGTGGAGGGAAGTTGGATTTGACCTCTGAAGACCGGGAGAGGTCAAATTCAAGATGGCCGCCAGTTTACCCTGCTTAATGTTCAAGTGCGCTTAATTTTGATAGTTATAAAACAGTTGAGGTGTCACTTCCAACCAAATTAGGGGTGCTCATTCATTTGGTGATACTTCTGAGGCCTCCAGACCCCCAGAAAATGCATATAGGGCAAAATTAAGGTCAAATTACATCAAATTTCTAAATAACATTGTCCACAATCCTGAGTATCACAACCTAACAGTCTCCAGAACACAAGCATAGTGCAGTGCACTTGAGTGCAGCTATACCACACTTGCAGCGTCCAGTGCACCCCTTCTTGCAGCGACAGGAGATCAATTCACGGCATGATTTTGATGCTTCAGGTAGAATGGTCCAAAGAGGCTGCCACCCGGTTGTTTCCTTTGTCCAGCCCCAGCCAGATGGCTCTGGCATATCTGGATCTGTGACTAATGCCTGGTTCCAACAGTTTGCCTGGTAGCAGGTGCGTTTGATATGCTGTTAGAGCGCTGCCTGGGTTGGAGGAATGTTATCTAGAGTTCTAGACTTCTGTGAGAAGAGTTGTTTCCTGGCATCATTCACTTCCATGCTCTCACTGGTTCGGTCATACATCAGCACAACAAATCTTTCTAGTAGGAATGATTCTTCACTGACCTCAGTTGGCATGCCCAGGAGTTCATTGAAAGCACTGGTCACCTCTGGGAACGACCTCCAAGTAACCCAGGCCGTCTTCTTTCCTCTGCCAGCAAAAAAAGATACAGTGTCACACCCAGTGAAAGCATGAAAGACTGGGAGTGTCAGACACTGTGTTAGGTTCATTGAGGCGACCATTTCATGAATAGCTATGTATCGAAAGCTTGACTTGACACCAAAGGCAACCCACATCTCATCAGGAGCTATCTTGCTGAATGTTGACACAGCCAACACCACCACATCAGTATCAACAGTATGTATGATTACACTCCTACATCCCTTTTGCACAGCATCTGCCGCAGGCAGAAGTAGCCGAGTGTCAGCCTCCTCTTGTGAACATGGGGCAAGGTGAGTCAAACATGACTCAGCAGGAGAGCAGAGGACTCCATTTCCATTTGTTGCATAAATTTATTTGCCCTCTCCTACAGATAGGTGAACAACTACATGTGACAGGAAGGCAAACAATTCAGTTTTGTTCTCGTCCACTCGAAGGAAGTCACTCCAGTTCTTTGGCATCTTAGTAGAGGGACCCACCCTCTTCCTTGTGCCCTTTCCCCTCTTCTCTCTAGTGGAGGCTTTCAGGCTGGCTGGTTGGTATACATCCCAGACAAGGTCAATTTGGATGCTTTTCTCAAGTTGAGCAAGAACATATGATGCAAACACACCTTCTCCATACTCTTGAAATGTTCTTGATGCACTAGGATTTAGCATTTGAACCACAACTGCACCATCGAGAATGGTTGCATCAGTTATAGGTGCACCATTGCTCATACTTTCTTCAAGCAGATCTGATTCCAGGCAGCGAAGTAAGTCTGCTTTAACCCCAAACCGCAATTTCCCTCCAGTTGATAGCGCTGGTGGAGCTGCCTGGTTTTCGTGGGAAAAGAAGTTGTCCATATCTCCGTCTCGTGTTTGACAAGAGATGTAAAGCCTTGAAAAGAGACCACAGTCACTCTTCAGTGCTGCTAGCTGTTCCTTGTGTCTTGACTTACTCTTGACTGGTGGCCTACTGAAGAGTGGCTACTTGTTCTTGGGAATTGTTTGTGTGATGGGTGTGGTGTTGTACACTCTTCCAGCCTTTCTGTCACATACTCAGTGTACTGCTCCTCACCAAGGGTCTCGATCCTTCTTACAGTTTCAGCCACTTGGGCATCCATGTTGTCCTTTGTGTCAATGACTAGTAGGCCTTAGCTGCGTTCTAGAAATGGATTCCCCATCTCTTCAAACACCGTCACAAGTGCCCTAACATCCTTCAGGAATGCTACCTGTACTGCGGGTTGCTGGTCATGGTGATGGTGTCCAGCGTCACCACCATCATCCTTTTGGTGTCTGACAATCTGATGATACCATTGCCATGCAACCCGATGCTCCACCTTTTGAGGAGTGGTGTATACAACGAGCAGAGGCCAGTGTTCACTTTGACTATTGGTTGAAGACCTTGACATTGGAGCTTCTTTTGCTACGATACATCAGGTCCCTTCATGAAGGTAACTTCCAGCTCTACGTGGAATCCCTGACCCAGATCATTCCCTGGATGTTTGCCCTAGATCATACGCACTACTCCAGATGGCTTCCTGTACATACCCGTGACATGACAACTCTCGCTGAAAAACACCCCTATGTCCTAGCAGAATTCAAGTCAGGAAAATTTGTGGTGCACAAAACCAGAAACAAGTTCTCTGCCATGGCACTTGACCAGTGCCATGAGCAGAACAATGCAATGGTGAAAGGTTTTGGTGGGGCCATTGGACTGACTGGGAATCCTGGAGCACTCAGACGCTGGATGGTAGCAGGGCCAGAAATTGCCAGGATCACTGCAGAGTTTGAAGACCAGGGCAGTCTTCACTGTAAGCTTGTTTGAGGAGTGTGTAAAGGCTTCCAGTCTCACCTTGTAGAGTTGAGCAATGTCTGTCAGTTTGAAGATAGGAGCACTCTCTTGATCACTTCTCATGTCTTCTAAAAATGCCACTAGCTCAGCAAAGGCTATGCCATGCAGGCAAAAATCATCATTGTCTTCGGGTGTATCCTGCCTAGCTCTGTTGTATAGTGAGCACAGGCAATTGGAATGATACATTGCCTCAATGGCAATCATGTCTCCTGCTGCGAGCTTGGCCAACAGAGCAGTGTCCTTGACTTCAAGGGCACACCTCCGCATGTTTGCGTCAATGTTGTAGGTTGATGCCATATGTAAGCCTGCGGAACCAGCAGGCTCATTGCAGAAGAAGCAAGTGGGCTCAGTGGACTGTGGATGGCTGTGAGCAGATCGTGTCTGCATAGAAGAAGCACATTCAAATTGCTGCCCTGTAGCTAATTCTCTCCGACTCTGCTCATCGAATGCCTTTTTGTTGAACTGTAGCCGACATTTCTTGTGCCACTCAGCCCTGTGTGCCCTCAGAGTAGATTCTATGCCAGTTCCATCATCCAATCGCTCAAAATTGATGTCCATTGGCATGCGGTGAAGGGTCTGGAACCGGAGAAGGTCTTCTGTCAAGGATGCATAGCCACTACCAGCAGATTGTTTTGTTGATCTGAGTGGACACTGCAAAGGTTCACCTGTTGTTACTTGGCAGAGGATACAAATGTCCCAGTTGGTGCTCGAGGGTGGCTTGGATCGCTTGGATGTAGAGGGCTGGGTAGGGTCCATCAGGATGTGACGCTTGGACATGGTCGCTACAAAATCGATCACCCAGAAACATGTACATAACACCATTGCTTGAGTGCTTTATAGAAATGACTAACCTTAGGTGGAAATCTTGCCTTGTGACACAGACCTACTACCTAAGGAGACTGCCTCAGACAATGAATGCACAAATCAATATGATGAAATACTGGTGCCTGCATGAGCAAGCACAAAGACATTAGTGCCTGCACAAATAAGCAACAACTCTTTATTTGATTGCATTTTTTGTTCAAATTTGGCCTTGATCTTGGCCTAAATGCATTTTCTTGAGATCTGGTGGTCTTAAAAGTATCACCAAATGAACCAGTATGCCAAATTTAGTTGGAAATGACACCTCAACTGTTTTATAACTATCAAAATTAAGCGCACTTGAACATTAAGCAGGGTACACTGGCGGCCATCTTGAATTTGACCTCCCCCGGTCCTCAGAGGTCAAATCCAACTTCCCTCCACATCTGAAAATAAACCTTATGGTATGTACTAACCATGCTAGAAGTTTCATGCTTTAATCAAAAAGTGCACGATATAATAGTTAACCTGCTAGACTATATGGGATTTTAGTGGAGTGGAATGTATTTGTAACAATAGAATTTGCTCAAATTGGTGAGATCAGACTGTGCTTGTGAAAGAGATAATGTGTATAACTATTACAGAGTGGTGTTAGCAGAACTTTGTGCTTTTGTGCAATGTGCAAATGAGTCAAAACAATTCTTAGATATATCTGCTGCTTCTGCACCTAACAAGAATTACTCCCTTCCTGCTTAGGGGGATTCAATTCAAATAATTTCTTTCTGCAATTTCGTCACACATTAGTCTGGGTGGCACATCAAGCAAAACTAAGCTACTCACGTTGAAGTCGTGATCCACAGTTGAGCTGCGATTGCTCGCTTACGTCGTCACGGCATAAAAACGCTCACGGAATGCAAGCTTTACATGGTCTTCAATGTTGATGTCAAGTACCTGAGTGAGGACAAATCTGATGGGGAGTTCTGTGGTAGAATGATTTCCTCCCACATGAAGCAAACTTATTCATGCTACCCTAGACTTGTCTATGTCACCCTACCCTAATGCATTTTCATTCATTCACACTCATCTTATTCATGTACTTACATTCACACAACCTGAATTTATTCAACCCATACCTATGCACACACGTTCATGTTATTTCTCACCTCACCTTTTGGCAGGTTTGGTATATATTGGCCAGCCTCACTTTATTTGACATATCTCATTTTATCGAAATACACTTGCCTAACGCTCTGCCTAACTTTCCTCTACTAAGAATTAGTAGTAGTACAATAAAATTTAAAACTGTCAATTATACAACAAAATTAGTGACCATGCACATAGTTGCCAACCATCCCGATTCTGGCGGGCAATCCTGACATTCTAGCTCCAGTCCCGCTCCTGTCCCGACATCACCGACCAAGAGGGTCCGAGGCCAGGAAATGAAGGCTAAACTGTAACAGTACAGCTCGAAACTTAGTTTAGCTAGCTATGGCCCGAGTAGGGTCAAAGTACAGTTATTTTTAGTCATAACGCAAGAAAGCAACTCGCCAATCACTTCACAAAGACTAAAAACAAGTTCACATAACAAATCATCAGTTCACAAAACAAATCATCAGTTCACGATCAACTGAATCTTTTCGATGTGCATGTGGACGTGGCAAAAGGGGCGTGGTTTAATTTTAAAAGGGGCGTGGTCATGGCAAAAAATTTCAGTCGCGCAAGCTCGCCGGTTGTGCCTACATTTTGTATCTAAAAGTTGGCAACTATGCATGCATGACTGGCGGTGTGTTCAGTGTGCCTTAGGAAGATCTGTCTGACAAGTTCTGGTGTTATTAGAAGTCATGGGCCAGCAGGCAGAAGAGCAGGGAAGCCACCTAAAGTCATCAATAGCGACAGTAGTGAACCTCAAGACCATGATAACCCTCTCAGCCAGTCACAGCCATCGGAATCTCCAGTGCCTATTCCAATTGAAGCTCACCAGGGAGTAGTGGAGTGTTTTCCTGATGTCACAGTTGTAAAAAGAATCCCCAAGGCTGCTAGGGAGCTGTGTTGTTGCAAGCTGACAGCCACATTGGAACAAGTTGTGAGTTGGTATGATGTGCCATCATGGAACAGACTTTTCAGTTTCGCTACCAATTGTCTCAGGCTCCCAGATAAAGGTAGTCCTAATGAGCCTTTAGCCAGCAGTCTAAAGACCCAGCTTAAGGAGGAGCACCCCCCTTCCAGACCAAGCAAGCCCAGGCAGTCTAAGATCAAGAAGCGCCGGGACCCTATGGAAACCCTGGCCAGACGGGTTTCCAGGAAGATTGATGCGGGTGATTTGAGAGGTGCAATACGTTTGGCAAGCTCCAATGAGACTCTGCCTGATTATGATGACAGTACATTTTCCGCTCTACAATCAAAGCATCCACCTATAGCATCCAGACTCTACAATCCCCTCCTCAGTCACCCCACGTGCAACCTTTGATATCCTGGCCAGCGTTATCTCAAGGACTATTCGATCCTTTCCAAATGGCTCGGCCGGAGGTCTAGACAAACTACAGCTTCAACATCTCAAGGATCTCCTTGCCTCGGTAGATGATATAGAAGAGTCACCCTTTGTTTCTGCCCTGGTAGCTTTCGCTACTCTAGTGCTTGATGGCCGCACTCCTGAGGAGGGCAGACCCTTCTTTTTGGGGGCCCCCTTAGTGGCTCTTCAAAAGAAATGTGGGGGCGTCAGGCCAATTGCTGTAGGATGCACCCTGAGATGTTTGGTTGCTAAAGTTGCTGGGTTTCAGTTGTGGGTGATATGGCTGCTTTGCTGGCTCCCCACCAACTTGGATATGGTGTAAGTGGGGGTGCAGAGGCTGCAGTGCATGCTGCTAGGAAGTTCCTTTCTAACTTAGACCCGGAGCACGCCATAGTGAAACAGGATTTCAGCAATGCGTTCAACTCAATCCGCCGGGATAGTATGTTGGAAGCTATCCGTTCCCATGCTCCTTCTATCTATCCGCTAGTTCACACAGCATACTCTGCTTCGTTGGGGTGACAGAACCATTTCCTCAGCAGAAGGAGTCCAACAGGGAGATCCTATGGGCCCTCTCCTTTTTTGTCTCACATGACATCTCGTTGGGTGGTTCCTGTGAGGACATCCTGCATGACCTGGATGTGATCTAGGATGCTGAGAAGCTAGGTTTATTTCTAAACAACAGCAAGTCAGAGATTATCTGTCATGACCACTCCATACGAGGCAATCATCACACAGATTCCAGGTTCTAAAGTGGTTGATCCCGCCCATGCCACCTTGTTGGGGTCCCCACTAGAGTAGAGTCTATATCAGCGGCCCTGGATGACAAGATTGAGGCTCTGGTGAGGATGGGGGAGAGACTAGAGTACCTGACATCACATGATGCATTGGTTCTGTTACGCAACTCTTTTGCCATCCCAGCTTCATTTTGCCTTTCACACTAGTATGCTGTAGTCTATCCGTTTCCATCCTTATGTGGGCGTGGGAGAAGGACAGCTGAGAGCTCCACTTGGATTCTAGTCTCCTAAGCCAGACCCTTTTCCTAACCGCAAGCGGGGAAAGAAGGTCTGGACAACGCATTCCCTGAATTTGTTCCAGTGGAACTTAATCACGACATATAAGGAAAAGCACGATTATTTCAGTAAACTATGTAAATTACATACTAGCTGATTCTGAACATGTTGTTGTAACGTATTTGTTCTCTTAAATACAATGCTCTGGAAGTCATTCCTGTTTTGATGCAATTGTTCAGTTTAGTATAAGAAGCTATTTGAACCGCTTGTCAACTGAATTCAACATTCAAGCTTTGTCCAGATGTGAAAGAAAGCTTGCAGATTATATTAAATTATTTAACCTAAACATCATTTTAGCCATACTGCAAAACTGTGTGTTGATCGAATTTGTACCACCTTTTCCAGAGCCTGTCACATATAACTGCAATCAACTTATTACATAAACATCAAATTCATGGATGCACTACACTCGAACGTTTATAAACTCAGCACTTTTACTGCTGTAAAGTTCCAAGGATGCCAATGAAGTGCAGCAGCATGGCCAGCCTTATAGATGCACCCCCCATTCCCAGTGTAGCTACTAGGTAAAGGGTCTGGCTTGCGAGAGTAATCGGATTGTACTGGAGTTATTATGTGGCTCCAAATCTGATCGCAGTATCTATGTGGCGCAGGCCAATCTAATGATCAAGACTAATTTATTGAACAGGAGGTGGGGTGGTCTTTAATTAAGCCTGAGCAGCTTCAAGTTTTGAAGCTATTGTAAATAAAGATACTCTCTATTCCTTGAGAAATGAACTCGCATTCAATTTGGTGTGTACTTCACACCAAAAGCGATGAGGTATGCACATGGCACCATATTTTGCTTTAAAATTCATTGTCCTATAATCAAGTCTCGAGAATAGTCTTTAGTTGCTATTTTTAGTGAACCAGTGTGTGTGAAATTATTGTGTTTTATACCTACGGCTTAGTAAAAAAAAACACCATAAGTAAACATTTAACGTCTACTGTTTAGTTGTGGCAAATAGGTATGGTAGCTACTGCTGACTAAAATTATGATGAAATGGTGAATAAAGCTTAAACACTTCATCAATTGTATGGTTTTTGTAGATTCCCATCACAAGTTAATCCATTGGCGAATGGTCACTCATGGTGCAATAGGGTGATTTGCATGCAGCACATAGACAGCCAGCAATCTGGAAGCTCTAAACTTATATCTGTGTTAAACTTGTTGCTGTCTGGTGTCATCTGTATGTGTAATTCATCCTTGATCTTTAACTCATGATTATTACAAGCTCTTCTACAACTCTATCTCTTCCCTTTGAATAGGGTGAACTCCGTGCCAAGCATGTTCAGCAATGGCTGATAACTTCTCATCACCTCTCTTACAAGCATCCCTTTCTCTTACTTAGATGTACATCCTGATGTTCTTTCACTCTATGGTTTCACTTAGATGTAATTTTAATATACATGTATAATAACAAATTTTCTTGTTCTAACAGCCAATGTTAATTAAAACTTAACCTGTCGTTTAGCTTCTGCCAAAGTCCTCAGTCAACTGAGGTCGAACTCTCGAATTCAAAACGTTTAGTTAAGTATTAATCAACAATATTGGCTGATAGAACGAGAAAAATTGCTGTTATATTATAATTGTTTCAGCCTAGAATGACTGAATTGTATATAATTTACCACAGCTGCAGGCCATACTACTATAGGGATAACTGGGTACTAAAGGATACAGTATAACTTTGACTTTGATGAGATGTGTGACCTTATTGTGTCTTACCTGACTTAAATGCTGTTTTGATGTCAAAGTCTCTACACACTCTCTTAATACTCTCACTCAATTCTGCTATGTATGGAATAGTAAAAATCAAGTCATTCCATGTACAGTATCTGTGTGATCTCTAGGAGGTAATTGTTTAGAGCCTGCCCTAATGGCTGCATTGTCATAATCATTGCATTGAAGTACTTTGTGTAGGTATTTCTCTTCTTCCTTAAGTTTACACTCATATTAGTTACCCTACTAACTCTCTGATACAAGCCTCTCACTATTCCTCTCTTTACATGATTAGGATGATGAGACTTAAAGTGAAGGTATCTATCTGTGTGTGTAGGTTTTCTGTACACAGTGGAAATGTAAGCCTACCATCACTCTCTCTCTCTTCAATAAACAATCCAGAAAAGGTAGCTTACTATCTTCCTCTGATTCCATAGTCAATTTTATAGATGGTCTTACGGAGTTTAAGTGGTCCAACTAATGTCATATGAGTTCCCTTCTTAACCATTAAAAAGATATCATCTGCATATCGTTTTCATAACTAGAGCTGAGTTTAAAGCTACTTCCTCCAATAACTTCATGTACAAGTTGACCACTACTGCAGAAACAGGAGAACCTCCAACTACTTGTTCATAACAGTTGCCGTTGTACCTGTTGACCTAAGGCTGACCTCTAATAATTCTGTAATGCACTCAGGAGATAGACATGTTCTCTCATCTAGACTTTTATCATTCTGGAGCTTATCTCTGATCACAGATACTACCTCGTCTACAGGGAAAACACATCAAAACTCATCATCATTTCATCTGATCTCTTGCATACTCTATTAACTGTTTGGATGAAAGGTGTTAAACTTCAATTCATATTTAAGATGTTCTGCACATACTATTGTAATATTTCTGAATCCCATCCAAGAGTACTCTCCATTACTGTTATACTGCTGCTCTCCGCATAATAACAAGATGCCATTTCAACAAAACATTTGACATTACTCTTCACAAAACATTTGACATTACTCTTCACAAAAAATCTGTTAGTCATGTACCTGTGCACTCACACTGAGATCTGCATAATGTTGATTAGCCCAGCAAAGCAAACTTTTCAACAATTTTAAAGTTGCCCCATTAATTAAATATCAAAATATACACAGTAATAAGTAATTTAAATGTCTATTATTAGAGTATTCTTTAACTATCTAACATCCAGTTGGGGCAACTTTATTCCTCCTGCAGTAAAAAAATAAAATTATAATTATAATTATAAATTCAATATTTATGGTGACACAATATGTAATAAAATTTAAAAATTCAAAGAAAGCTGCTGCGCAGTTGAAAACACATTTTATTTACAATATGGAATACAACTAGACAATGTATCATCGGTTTTGCTACTGATTTATGCTTTGGAAACTATATTATTGGCGAGCAAGTGAAGCAAAAGAGACTATCAGGGGTAACACAATTGAAAATCGAGGATATTTTTTATAATATATAGTATTATATATATAATATATATATATTTCAGTTTAGCGATTCCGTATCATTCAAGTAATTTTATTGTTTACCCTTTAGGATTACAATATTTCTTAATGCAGCAAGACGCACTTAGGTCTTAAAACTTACGGTTAGACTGAACACTATGCAGTATTTCTTTAGACCTTGTTATTCTTCTTTTCAAGCTGCAAAATGTCAAAGGTTATTATGGTATTGAGATTTTTTAACAGACATATTTTAAAAACTCGGCTGTCAATAGTTATCTGTGAGTGCTTGCTAACTTAGATAGTCAGAATGCGGCATTAGATACTAAGTACCGGGAAGTTGAGGTAAGAAAGTTAGTTCTGTATTTGTTAGATAAAGTATGGTCACAATGGCTACGTACTTATACTTTTAGAAATCGACTCCTAGATTCTTCTGCAGTGTTTCATTTGTGCACAGGCTCGCTTTCCATTTGTGCTCAAGCACATCACTAGTATCAGTTACAGTGACACTTCAGAGTCAATATGGAGTTATTCATGCAAGTTAAATGTTCAAGCGGCCGAAAAATATTTATAGGAAGTTAGGAAAATATTTTTCAGACCAATTTATGTTGCATTCATCTTTCTCATGATATTGCATGTACTGCAGAAGACTGCTCAATGTACAATAACCAGTATTGCACAAAGTCAGTTCATTTTACTTATAATATAATTATCAACATGAACATTCTCATAACATACCTGATGTTGTTAGAGGTCATTCCACTTTTCCTTGATGAATTTCCATTACCAGATTCTTCATCTGTCTCAGATATTTTCGTCTTCTTGGATTTACAATATGCAATGATGAGGATAATGCTAGCAGTAAAGAATAATATTCCAGTAACGAGTAGGGACACTGCAATAATTATGTGAGGCTTTAGATCCACTGCCACAGGCTCTGTACCTTCCTCAATAACCTGGCCACGCTCCTCTATCTTTCTATTTTCAGGGTTCAAATACTTTGCTAAGAAAAAAAAAAGACAAAATAATGTGCAGAATTACTTTTATATTCAGATTTGTTCATGGAAATGTATTTATCGACTAGACTGGGTGAAGCAAAATTAATCTAAAATATTATTATTACTTATAATATGGCCTAATAAATTTCTCTGACAGGCTCGTAAAATATAATTTCCTTATTGTTAGTGTTTAGAGTAAAGTTTTCTAGTTGCAATAGTTGTTGCTACATTATTAATACACCAATATTCACAAAGAATTATGAAGCATCTCTTAAATTATACTAATATATTAATTCATACTTACTAAAGTCTGGTGAAAGTCTGCGTCTTGGATGAAATGATTCATGAATGTAATCTTCATGGAAATCTTTATTGTTTAGAGGAGGACTTGATTCTGTGTTCTCTTGCTGTCTCTTTGTGGGATCTGGTGCACTGTGAAGTCTATTCCTTACATTTAGAAACTTTTCACTCAGATAGTTCAAGCCTTTTTGGATCATATTAGGTATCTCTGGGGCATGATGTATAATATATTGTAATGCTCTGACATAAAACCCATCTACCGTTATTATTGGTCCATCTCTCACGCTTTGCTCTTTGGGGCCTATAATGAGATAGTGTTAATGAAAATTTTTCAAACAGCACTACTCTGTACTATAATAGATACATGACATCACACACTCGAGCAAACACACCCACGCTAGAATGAAAGCTGCAGCTAAAGACACATGGTAAATCAGGGAAAGGTAAAAGCTGCCCAAAACTGATATGATGTGAGCTAAGGCTGATGCTTAGCTGTGAGTGAAACTGTTGAATCTCAAGGACTCTAGCAGCGTTTGTTTGTGATTTATCTTACACTCTAAGGTTAGAGAAGTTCCTGCTACCCTGCCACCTGGAATAGGGAAATTACAAATTGAAGCCATGTATTTTGATGAGTAATCACAACGTCTAAACAATGGCGTTCAAGTAGGGAAAGTGAATGGGAACAGTTCTGTTCTCATACTTCTACCATATATAAATGAGTACATTTATGGTAATTCAATATTTTTAGCTTAGTAGCATTAAAATTAGATATAATTCACAAAACATTTCAGCTCTCTCATAAGCCTTCTTCAGTTGTGAGGTGAGGTGTATATATGACTAAAATTCACATAAATGTCTCAGTATAATTCACATTTTTAAATGTCTTCATACCAGTTGTCTCTTCGTCTTTTGAAACCTCATGCTGTAGTGGAAAACTATTGGAATTTTGACTCATTTGATTGACATTGTAACTTCTTGTGTTTGTCCCCATCAGTTGAGACAACCTTTCCTTGATCCTGTTTTGCTTTTCATTCTTTTGTCCCAAGTTAAACATTTCTGTTCCTAGTTTACTGTCAAATTGACTAACTTTCTTATGTGGTAAAATATCATTGACATCATCTTGGTGGACTGCTTTACAGTTATTAAAAAATGACACATACAAATAATAACATGATTCGCTATCTAGTCCAGCAGTTATAAAGAAGTACACCAATAATTAGCACAATTATACACACACACTCTGACTTAACAATTTAATATCATTCAAACAGAAGAGTAGAATAAACATACTAAATTTATACATGTAAATACCATCTGAATTGATTATTTCCTCACAAATTACGCAAAAACTACAAATAAAGAAAGAAAATGAGGCATAAATTATTCCATTTTAAGTATTTAGCTAACAACATCAGAGTTGACACATTATAAACTAAACAAATTGTGCTACAAAAGATCTTTCAGAAATAATATTCGATTGAACTTAGCTACAGCTAAGAGAAAACTATTTGATGTAGACTCACATAAATCATCTGGTACTCTTGATGTGGAAGGAGTTACTTTTGACTCCATTGTTTTGTATTTGTCTTCATGTTGAGAAGTTATATAATTGTTTCTATCACTGAAGTCCATTTGCTGTTTTTGGAAAGTCTTTGAATCTGAATTGACATTGTCACTTGGTGCTTTAGTTAGAATACTTTTAGACATCCATTTCTCTATCATCTTGTCTTGGTTTTCTTTTGACTGAGGTGAGTGATGTGTTCCAGTTTCAAACTTGCTGTTTATTTGTTTGTTTTTATTATGTGGCAACTTGTCCTTTACCTCAACTTGTGGGTGTGCTATGTATTTAAATAGATTTTAACTTTCAACAAAATTCATATAAAAATCAAAAATGTGATTTGATTTAAGTATTTTTTATATCAATTCAGCTTAACGAATTCAGAATATTCAATTAGCTAAAACTTCTGAAAACTCACACACATCAGGTGGAGTCATTGATGAAGCAAAATGTTTGGGATGATATTTTTGGTAAGCATTCTCTTCTTGAGTTGTAACATAGTTCTTCCCCGAGTCCATCTGCTGTTGTTGAGATATTTGATCAACATAGTGACTGGGTGCTTTAGTTTGATGTGATTGGGACATTCTTTCCTTGACCCTCTTTTCTTGTTTCCTGTCATGGCCTGAATATAACATATTCTCTCCAAGTTTGTAGTTATAATTCTTATTTCTACTTGCAAATAATTTTGTGCGTTTCTCAACTTGTACTGATGCTGTAGGAAACAAATAATTTTACTGAATGTCTTGTGTAAATTCTGTCAATTTGATTGTCAGGACATTATATTTATCTATTAGTCATGCTAAGTATCAAGTACAAACTAAGTAAAGGTAAACTTGCTTGCTTTTATGTAAGTGAAGGAAATTGTCAATATTTTAAAAGTAATATGAACCTTTCTTCCTTTTACTCCTTGCTAATAAATTTGGATGGGAATGACTATTGTTTTAACTTACGTAAGTTTAGTGGAGTAGTTGGTGAAGTTGGAACAAATGATTTCATACCATTTCTATTTTTTTTCCAAGAGTCCATGTTCTGTTTCCCGCCTTCACCTAAACTAAATATTCCTGGTAAAAACTTCCTATTACTAGGCTTATAAGTATTTTGTGACAAGAATTCATTTGATGATGTATCAGTTTGGGTGTCAGGGATAGCTTTTATATCAGAAAGAAGATTTCCATTTACTACTTTGGTTACTATTTTGTTAAGAAACCATCTTGAAGATCCAAGGAGACTAGAAGTTTCTTGGAGATTAGGTATATTTAATGTATCTTTCATATTAGTACCGTTCACTTTTAGCATAAAGGTTCCATATGTTTGATTATCATCGTGTTTGAATCTCAGGTATGAATTCAGTCCATCAGATTTCACGTCAAATATGGTGTTTGAGGGGCCTACAGGCCTCCCGTTTACGTACCATTGAAGCAATTTCTCAGGAAGGCCTGCATACTGTGCTAGTATTGTAGTATAAATGGAACTTCCCAATCTTTCCTGAATTAGATCTGTTATGTTCAGTTCAAATTTATCTGGAATTAGTAAGTATGATTGGGTGAATAAGTCAATGATTTAATGCTAGTAACACAATGTTTCATGGCAGTATAATCAAATCCTAACATTGTTTGCATATTTCTAATGTGCATTGCTTCACAATATAACATCTCCAGCACAACTATCACTTAGGAAATATATCGCTAGAAAACGAATTATCACTCAAAATATGGGATATTCTATAGGAAGCTGCTTTAACATGAAGTAGTGGATAAGTTTTGAAGTCTACCACATCATTTTTACATGCATTAAAGCTGGCATGTTATTTTATCTTACCGTGCTTAGAACTGTAATATTGTATTGTCTAAATTAAGTCTACTTTTTCAATGGATACCCACATCACATGCTGATACTACTAGAAATTCACACTTCCAACTCACTAGTTGTGATCAGTGTCTTTTCTACTGATTTAGTAGTGACATTGGTGGTGCAACTGTAAAATCCTCTATTTTTAACATCAAAATGATGGATGGTAATATTTGAGTATACAAATAAGTATGGTGATAGTCCGTTCCACAAGTTTTGGTCCAGGTCTAAAGTTGAGTTAACAAACGTTAGTAGTTTCGCAGTTGGTGAAATGCACTTCAATGAGACCTTGGCATCATACGGAACTTTCACTAAATGTCTGAGATATTTCTGAACTTTGCCATTTACTGCTACTTGTAAGGATGCTTGTATTTATAACATTACAATGAAGTGATCATATATATATACACATTGTGTAATGCTTTATATATATCTAAAAGAAAATGAAATAATTGCTTAATCTTATGCAGCACCGAAATTGTAACATTAGCATGATACTATTTACGAGACTGTGTAATCAAATTCCATTGTTTTAATAGCTTCACATATATATGCATTCAAGGTTAGTTAAGTTTTAACTCACTCAAATCTGGTGAGAGAGTTTGTAAAATACTATTTCCTTGAACAATTTTTTTGTGGGTATTCTTCTCTAGAGATTTAGCATGAGTAGGTAGGCGTGTCCATTCATTGACTTTATTTTCTGATTTCCTCTTCTGTCCTAAACGAATTACTTCTCTTAGGAATTTCCTATCGCTATCTTTGTCTTTGTTAGGTGCCATGCTTGCTTGTGAAGAAAAAATTGAGTTTTGACGGATGTAATGACTCTTTGGTTTAGGTTTTTGTGTTTTGTCTTGACCTAAACGAATGACTTCAGGTCTAAACTTTCTGTTAGTTGACTTATGTGTATCATGTGATAAGAACTGATTAACAGATGTGTCAGATTGAGGATCAGGATAAGCTGTGACATCAGAGAGAATACTTCCATGTGATATTTTGGTTACTACTTTCTTAACACTATTTTTTGTGGATTCTAAAATGCTTGAAATTTGTTGAGGATGAGGCAACTTTAGTGTATCCTTCCATTTTGTACCGTTCACTTTCAGCATAAAGGTTCCATATGTTTGATTATTATCGTGCTTGAATCTCAGGTATGAATTCAGTCCATCAGATTTAACATTAAATATGGTATTTGAGGGGCCTACACGCCTCCCATTTACGTACCACTGAAGCAATTTCTCAGGAAAGCCTGTATACTGAGCTAGTATTGTTGTATAAATGGAATTTCCCAATCTTTCCTGGATTAAATCTGTTATGTTAACTTCAAATTTATCTGTTATTAGAATGTATAATTATTAATGAAAATGAGTTTTAAAAAATATATATATATTATAATATATATTATATACATATATATATATTGTGCTTATTACATGAGTTAGAGTGTGATATGGTGAAATATTTCATGAGCAGGCTAATTTATTTTCAAGAGTCAAAGGCAGTGAAAATAAAGCCTGTGAGTGAAATATCTAGCCATATGACTCCAACGAGTGTAATAAGTGGTTTATTCCACACTAGATATGTTCACTGAAGTAGTTTTTTGTTAACTCAAGGTGTAAAGTTACCGAAAACTCACTAGGGGCTCCCCACAACCGTAGCTGATATTATTGCAGCTACTCTAACCTGGCTGGGTAGGCTCCACTAGAGTAAAAATGGCTATAAAAACCCAGAAAACTTGTACGCCAGGCCTGGTTGCTATATGCTTGCTCAATACAGCCATGAGATAACACTTTGTGATATCCTGAGATATCTCACAGTACCTAAAAATATCATTGTGAAGATATCTAGCTTGGAATAAATATATATATTTCTCAGCATTGGAGAAAATCAAGTGCATAATTTCCACATAGCATATTTCATTTCAACTTCTTGGCTATCAGGTTGACATCCTAAAAGTCACCATTATATTGGATATTGCTATTATTAAATAGCAACATGGAATAATTACCACTAGAGTACCATCAGATTCTACAATTGATTTCATATTTCAGAATTGCACGTCTTTATGTAAAATTAATGGATCTGAAGAATTTGACCTGATAACAAAACACTACTAATCATATAATAAGGTGGTGCACTTGTTCTTACATGCTCGATACTTAATCTTCCAATAGTATTTTGACGTGTTATAATTGTCATTACTTAAACTACATTTTCAATTAATAATACACATCAATGTAATTGCATATACAATTCTAAATACAAACTTTGAACTCACTAGTTGTGATTAGTGTCTTTTCTACTGATTTAGTAGTGACATTGGTGGTGCAACTGTAAAATCCTCTATTTTTAACATCAAAATGATTAATTGTAATATTTGAGTATACAAATAAGTATGGTGACAGTCCGTTCCACAAGTTTTGGTCCAGGTCTAAAGTTGTGTTAACAAACGTTAGTAGTTTCGCAGTTGGTGAAATGCACTTCAATGAGACCTTGGCATCATACGGAACTTTCACTAAATGTCTGAGATATTTCTGAACCCTGCCATTTACTGCTACTTGTAAGGATGCTAGTATTTATAACATTACAATGAAATGATCATATACCCATTGTGTAATGCTTATATAACTATAAAAGAAAATTTAACAATTGCTAAATCTTATGCAGCACCGAAATTATAACATTAGCATGATACTGATTATGAGACTGTGTATTCAAATTTCATTGTTTTAATAGCTTCACATAATATGTATTCAAGTAACTGTTGATAGAATAAAAATAATGTTATAGTTAGTTAAGTTTTTACTCACTCAAATCTGGTGAGAGAGTTTGTAAAATACTTTTTCCTTGAACAATTTTTTTGTGGGTATTCTTCTCTAGAGATTTAGCATGAGCAGGTAGGTGTGTCCATTCATTGACTGCTTTTTCTTGCTTCCGGTTCTGTCCTAAACGAATTACTTCTCTTAGGAATTTCCTATCGCTATATTTGTCTTTGTTAGGTGCCAAGTTTGCTTGTGAAGTAAAAATTGAGTTTTGACGGACATAATGACTCTTTGGTTTAGGTTTTTGTGTCTTGCCTTGACCTAAACGAATGACTGCAGGTCTAAACTTTCTGTTAGTTGGCTTATGTGTATTATGTGATAAGAACTGATTAACAGATGTGTCAGATTGAGGATCAGAATCAACTTTGACATCAGAAAGAATACTTCCATGTGATATTTTAGTTACTACTTTGTTAAAATTATTTTTTGTGGATTCGAAAATGCTTGAAATTTGAGGATGTGACAACTTCAGTGAATCCTTCCATTTTGTACCGTTCACTTTCAACATAAAGGTTCCATATGTTTGATTAACATCCCGTTTGAATCTCAGGTATGAATTCAGTCCATCAGATTTCACGTCAAATACGGTATTAGTTGGGCCTACAGGCCTCCCATTTACGTACCACTGAAGCAATTTCTCAGGAAAGCCAGTATACTGAGCTAGTATTGTTGTATAAATGGAATTTCCCAATCTTTCCTGGATCAGATCTGTTATGTTAACTTCAAATTTATCTGTTAGTAGAATGTATATTTAACGAGAATTAGTTAACAAATCAATATATAATATATTATTTCGCGTCTTTGCAGATAATCAAATACATAATTTCCACAGACTATGTTTCATTTCAACTTCTTAGCTATCACGTTGACACCCTCAAAGTCACCATTATATTGGATATTGCTATTATTAAATAGCAACATGGAATAATTACCACTAGAGTACCATCAGATTCTACAATTGATTTCATATTTCAGAATTGCACGTCTTTATGTAAAATTAATGGATCTGAAGAATTTGACCTGATAACAAAACACTACTAATGATATAGCAATAGTAATAGTGTTATAGCACAGCTAGTAGTAGACAGCAATGAAATCTGAGTAAGGTTTAAGGTGGTGCACTTGTTCTTACTTCATCTTAATCTTCTAATCGGGGTTTTGACGTGTTGTAATTGTCACTACTTAAACTACATTTTCAATTAATAATACACATCAATATACATGCATATACAATTCTAAATACAAACTTTGAACTCACTAGTTGTGATTAGTGTCTTTTGTGCTGATTTAGTAGTGACATTGGTGGTGCAACTGTAAAATCCTCTATTTTTAACATCAAAATGATTAATAGTAATATTTGAGTATACAAACAAATATGGTGACAGTCCGTTCCACAAGTTTTGGTCCAGGTCTAAAGTTGTGTTAACAAACGTTAGTAGTTTTGCAGTTGGTGAAATGCACTTCAATGCAACCTTTGCATCATATGGAACTGTCACCAAATGATGAAGATATTTCCGGACTTTGCCATTCACCTCTACTTGTAAAGATGCTAGTATTTATAATTATTACCATGTATTACAATGATAAAACACTGATACAAAATGTAATGCTTTTTGTCACTTCATGGATGCATGAAGATGAAAGTGTTTTATAGCTATTCATTCCAGTCATAATACAGTTATATAAGCTATTCACTACTGTACAATCACAATAATTACTTAATATTATTATTAGACTAAAATTATTGAAAAATATGACAATTGTAATCTAAGCTGAGATTCATTGTAATTTTTGTATTGTACTGGTATATTTTCCAATCATTTCAAATCAATTATGATTAGTTATCAAAACCGATCTTTAATATATTCCTAAAGGTTCACAATATTCCATTTACCATATTGTGTTCAGAAGGTATAAAATGTGGCCCAATTAGAAAATAGACTCGATACTCAGGCAACGTTTATTCAAGAATTGGATTTTAAAATGTGTAAAGTGTAAATCCATTCTACTGCTTACATAAATCTGTTGGAATAGCTGGAGAAGGTACTCTGTCTGTATCATGAGATTTCACATTCTGTTGTCTGTTGCTAGGATCCAATTGTTCTTGATGAACAGATGAATCTTGGTTGACATAGTGACGTGTTCGCTTAGTTTGAATCTGCTGACGGATCCATTCATTGAGCAGGTTTTTCAGTTTCCTGTTTGGACCTAATTGAACTACTTCAGTTTCTTCTTTACTTCCTCTATTGTTGTTCCTATTGAGTGTCAAGCTACTTGGAGGAGTCTTCTTAATAGCCTTATTAGGTGTTGTATTTGAATCTAAAAATTCAGAGCATTATAATCGGAAGCTTATTTTTTATGTAAGCATGCAAGTCTGTCGGTCTGACTGACTGTCTGTCTGTCTGTCTGTCTGTCTGTTTGTCTGTCTATCTGTCCATCTGTCTGTTTGTGTTCCCTCTCTCTTTGTCTGTCTCTCTCTCTATTCATGTATACATATTATATAGGAGCATAGAGAATGT
>WLWD01003284.1_pt1 | contig 61425 bp, 31 predicted proteins | sample 6712731 | NCBI WGS metagenome assembly WLWD01 (sample SAMN12718690, study PRJNA576275) | sponge metagenome | isolation source: marine sponge | host: Mycale hentscheli | place: New Zealand: South Island, Marlborough, Capsize Point | collected 2014-11-01 | reverse complement strand
CACCAGGCTGCCTCTCCTCCTGTAGCTGTTCTCCAGGTTCTGCGCACCTGAACTCAAGCAGATGGATCCAGCAGGTTCGATTTCTGAGGAGCAAAGACTTCCCAAGCTGCGCAGACCTAATACCTTCACCTCGGACTATCTCCAAGAAACTACTCTCTCGTCTGACTCTCTTGTTATTGTTATATTGATGTTTGTTTACTCTTGATATAGGCGGGTTCTTTTTAGAACCAATACAAACCAATTGAAAAAAAATTTGCTCACTTACAAGGAGTACAAGACATGGGGGCACAGCTATTTTTTAGGCATTGCGAGTGGAATTAAAGTTCCAAATTTTGTATCAGTTTTTCTTGGAATCTAATAATGAGAACGACAAAAAAATTTACACACGGGTAAACCTAAAAAAATGAACTGCACCACTGTGGTGAACCCACCACATTGACAGGACATGACACAACATCTTAGCTAATGACACACACTAGTAATGTATTGTCACAAACACTAACATCTCATTCAGAACATGCTTGGGCTGGTTTGCTATATATATATGGCCAGCTCAGGCTTGTACTTTAGTTACTGTCATGCTGCTTGATCTTTTATCTGGCCTAACCTAAGAACTAAATTAAGATATCAGGGCTTCGGTTGGGAAGAAGCTTCCAAACAGCTTGGAAATATAGCAGTAGTTAATCTGGTGGCAGCCTACTTGGTCTGTCTTCCCCTACACTTGTTGACAGCTCTCTGTGACTACACCACACCTGGTGCCAGCGGTGACTCCTTCAGTCTTCTGTTGGGAGCCTACGGAGACGACCTACGACATCGAGACTTACCTCTTGCTGACTCCTGTTCTTTTCAGAATTGGTTTTGGCATTCATTCGGTTTCTGCATTTACTTTGTTTCTTCATATTTTCAAGCAGTGTCTGCTACCAAGTTTTGAGTCAAGCCCAACTATTATTACATTTGTTGTTCTTTTTCTCTCCAGAATTTCGGGATCCAGCTGGTGTAGAGGTTTTTCACCAGCATTGTTTCAGTGTCTACTACTTCTTGCAATTCGTGTCTCTACCTTGGAGAGCAAATTATTGCTTACTTCTAACGTGGCACATTCTTGCTCGTGAATAGAAAGTCGTTTGTGGTTCCTTCTGGTGGAATACAAAGTCATGAACGCAAGTTGAACTGTGTTACTATCATTACTTTGCCATTGTTGTTGTTGAATTCATTCTGTTTGTACCGAACACTGTTGTATTTCCCATTATTATTTACCCTTTGTCAGTCATTTTATCCTCAGACTCGTTATGAACACCAGAAGTGGTCGACCCCGTGGGAAACCTTTCCCCAAACCTTCACTATTTTCTGAGGATTCTAAGTCATTGGAGTCATTTATCACTTTCACCATCAGCTGAATCTACTACTTCTTCTACTCTTACAGCCTCATCATAAGCATATGAGTCATCCACCTCCACTGTCATTTCTACAGGTGTTTCATTGGGCACGGATCAGGAGAAGCTTGAACCTCTGCCTTCCACTCCGCCCAAAGCCAAACCCTCTTATTCTGCTACCATTAGCAAAGCCAAGTTGCTAGCTCAGGAACTAAAGTCCTTTGATGTTGACACTGTCTACCTCCTTCTGTCTCAACTTATGGAGAATCAATTAATTGCAACTCCACCTCCTCAACCTGTGTATGCCCCTGCCAACACTCGTGACTCTTTGGAAAAATCCATTGGCTCTTTGGAACAAGGTGAGGACATATTTGTCATTTTAAATAGGTTTGAGTATGGTATGAAGGTTAATGCAGTTCCTATTCAGAATTGGCTACACATTTTTCCCAAGTTGCTGCATGGTATTTACAAGGAAGCCCATTTCAATTGTATTAATGAGACAACATCCTATCAGCGTATGCGTACTGCTCTTTTGAATGTTGGTGGATATTCCTTGAATGACTGTTAGGCCTCATTTCCTTTAAAATATAGACAATCTGCTTCTAAATCAGTTTTGCAGTTCTTTAACAATTGGAGATACAAGTATGGTGTGATGATGTTATCTCAACTTTCTTTTCTGGATTGTTTTTCTGAGTATCAGTTAGACCTCATTTCACAGGGAATGGTAGCCCTTGATTTAGTTGCAGGCATGCCAAATGAAGCCCGCAAAGCAGTCTTTGACAGGCATCACGATTCCCCTCAGGCATCTGCGGATGATTATGCCTCATCCATCACATCAGCTGACAGTTCATTCAAACCTTACCATTCTATCAATAGCCACTCTCCCCCCAGACACAATTATCACTCTCAATCCTTTAGAAGTTCTAACTTTAGACATGGCTCCAATCATTCCCATTTTAACTCCCACCATAGACCCCAATCCAATTACTCTTCCTCAAACTTTCAATCCCAACATCATTATCAACCTCACTCTCAACCTCAATATCATACTCCTCAAACTTCACCTACCCCTGTTCCCAGAAGAGACATCTCCGACGTACAGTGTCATAAATACAAAGCCAATAGGTGTAGTGACAATTGGTCACTATACCAATAGGTGCCCTACCTCATATCATTAGCCTCCACAGCCTCAACCTCAATCCCAAACTACTCCCCAAACCAACCCTCCAGTCAATTCTCCAAGCCCAGCTCCCAGATCACAACCCTCCAGACCTCAACAACCTACTGCTCATTCATCAACCCCAACCTCAACTTATGCTGTGGAAAAGATAGAGACCCATGACCCCTTTCCAGTCACTGACATCCCAGATTCTGAACCCCTAAACAATTTTGATGACGATTTTATCACTTATGGTCATGTCAATGGCATTACACTTCAATTATAGTCGACTCAGGTGCCAAAAGATCCTTAGTCTCATCTGATTTTATCACACCCAAATTATCACCTGTCATGTTCGAGTCACTCTGTGGTATCTCAAGAATCACATCCACTTTACTAGTTTACGAACTCAGCGTTGATATCCCCACCATTCATGGTGTAGCATGTTTTGCTGCATGCCACACTCTCCCACCCAAGACTGTACTTTTGGGTATTGATTTCAGTCATGAGAAGTTTGTTCAGCTTGTTAACTTCATTAAGCAGAATCCTCTGACAGTTAATATCGTGACCAGAGCTATGTGTGCTGAAGATGCTTTGTCTGAACATGTTTCTGAGGCATTCCATGCTTCGGAAGGTTGTTGTCCCATACCTTTTGAGGACATTTTTGAGTCTGTCACTGTTGCTGACGACACCATTTCTGACGTCCTAGCTACGGAGCATAGCCCCAATGTTAGTAGCACCGGTTCCCAGAACTCACTCACTCCTGTGTCATTGCCTTCACTTTCATTTGATGGTGTCAACAAAGACCAATTCAAAAACTTACAATATCAGGACCCTTCTTTAGCTCCCTTGTGGGAACTACTTGCTCATAACCATAAAAAGAAATTCTTTATTGTTGATGAATTGTTAATGTGTCTCACCACCACTCACAACACGGTTTCTAATGCACTAGTCGTTCCCCAAGAACTAAGGCACAAAGTTTTGATTGCTGCTCAGGATGGCCTTGGCCATGGAGGAGTTAGTGCCACACGTTCGTTGATAAACAAACACTTTACCTGGCCAAAGATACTAGATGATGTCATAAACCACATCCTTGTTTGTACCAAATGCCAAAAGTTCACCAAGTCCAATAACATCAAAGTCCCACTTGTTGAAGCTGAAATTATTTCAGAGAGAGGTGAAAAGATAGCCATAGACATAGTTGGGCCTCTTCCCAAAGCAAAGAGTAACTTTAGATTCATTTTTACATGCCTGGAATTGGCATCTGGTTACCCCTTCGCGATACCCATCAGGAATTTTACCTCTGAATCAACTCTTTCCAGCACTTCACACATATGCAGGAAATTTGGCATTCACAAGATGCAGACCTCACCCTACCATCCCCAGTCAAATGGGAGACTGGAAAGGTTTCATGCAACTTTGAAATGCATGTTGTCAAAAGCACTAGTTGAAAGATCAGATTGATCATCTATGTTGGATTTGATTTTGTACTAGCTATGTTCGGAACATTCCAAGCTCCAGACATGGCCACACCCCTCACAAGTTGCTGTTTTTAAAGCCCACTCCGTTCATTATCAACCATAAAATCACTCTGGCTTTCTGACTCTAACACCACTGTCAACATTCCTCAGTTCATTTCGGATTTGGACAAACAGTTTGCCTGTCATAATCATGTCATCAAGTCATCACTTCAGTCAAAGCAGTCATTAAACCATATTAGTAACATCTGAACTTGCTTCTAAATTCAAAGTTGGCGATCTTGTCTTCAAAAGAAACCTAGGCCTAATGTCTAGATTCATCATGGGATGGACCCTTTGTTATTACCAGTCTGTTACCACCTGTCAACTGTGAGGTTTCACCCCATAAATCAAAGGGAAGGAAGAAAGTTGTTCACCTAAGTCAAATCAAAAGAGGCTCTGAAAATCTGTTGTGAGAGTAGCCATTGTATCAAATGACATCTCACCACATTTTGAGTCATCCCCAGGGCAACCAACAAAAATTGACCTGACTCCTGACCAACGATCACTCCTTGATCACACCCTTTTCTCGTTTCCCAACATATTCTCAGATACACCTGGTATTACTTCTCTTGTAACCCACTCTATTACCCTCACTTGTCAAACCCCTGTATGGACTCCTGACTACACAATTCCATTGGCCTACCAACAACCCTTTAGGGGAGAGATTGAGTCTTTACTAGAACTAGTCATAGAGCCTTCTACCTCTAAGTGGTCTTCTTCCCCATTGCCGGTAACGAAACGGGATGGTGGAATAAGAATTGTTGTGGATTATAGGAAGTTAAACTTGATCACAATCCCCGAGCCATTTCTCATGCCTTCCATAGAGGACCTCAGAGGCCGAAGAGGACCCTCGGACACATTGTTTCACTGACACTTAACTGATTCACTCCCTTCCATTTTTACTGTTAACTCCCTGAATCTCTTAACTCCTCCCACTCTCCACCCACTTCTCCTCCCCCTTATTCTGATCTTAGAATTTCCAGCATCTTGTTATTTATGTAATCACAATCGTCAACACTCATTAACATTCTCATTAGCTGCACCTCAGAGAACAATCAAAACTCATTAACACTCTGTTTGAGCTGTGCCTGAGAGAGTGATCACCCCTTGTTTTATCACCTCACATAAGTGTCTGTCTCAAAATTCCATTTCATTTTCCACTAGAAGGCTTACCAAGCTGAGGTATTATGTAAATTAAACTTTAACATCTCTGAGAAGTGTCTGCATCTGGTTAGCTACCTTGTAGTTAGTCTCTAGTAGATAGCTATAAACAAAATCAAATTATAATATCATGCAATTACAATCCTCGAAAAAATAAGTATTTCCTATTGTCTAACCTCACAATAAGATTTGATGAAAACTGTAATGGTTCTACAATGATTTGATGGTATAGGATTACACTTTTCTCACTGTCATTTTTTTCCCTGTGAAACATGCCTGCATATGTTTTACGTTTAGCTTGGCATCTTACATATAATTATATGCCTCTACATGAAGTGGTGTCACTTACCGGCCATCTCTATTTGCAATTCCAGTCTTCTTAAAAGTGACTTGGCAATGTCATCCTTTTTATTGGTTATACCAATCACCAGAATATTATCCCAGGCATCCATCTAAACAATATTAAATTCATAAAAAAAACATTATTTCTATTTCTTTTTTATAGAGAACTTTAACACTAGCTTATAAGTAATATTACAGTGACTGCATCCGGTAAATAACTATTCCACTTATAACTAGTGATGTGCTTGAGCACAAATGGCGAGGGAGCCTAAAACTACACTATTGTTATATAATTGATTTTAACTTCTAACACTCAACTACTAAAAATAAGGTCGAGTTTTTTAATACGGTAAAGGGATTTAAATGCCATAGTAACCACTCCCTGCAATAGTTTGAATTGAAAAAAAAAAACAGCAACAAAACAATACATGTTATTTAAATGTTTTCTTGATATTCTTTAGCTAAGTAGAAGCTGTAACACACAATACTTGCACACAACTGAACATACCTACACAATACTAACCTACGTGGTTAGTCTAGTGGACAATAAATTTTCAAGTAAATACTATTGCGTACAACTTATAACCATTACAGAGAGTGCACTGAATTATCAACACCACTAACTCGAATAGAAAAGGAACTCAGGTAGATTATCAAGTTATCACTGCACCAGCAAAAAGAATTCAAAACGATTAACAATTCAATTTCTAAGGTGATATAGGCAATGATCGATAAACCAGAGGATTATGTTCAGTGAAATGTAGGATGGAGTCGACCACCAAACAAACACAAAATGCCAGGGTCAAAGTACAAAAATGACATACGTACGTCCAAACATTATATAAACAATGATCCCTGATTTTCAATTGAGTTACCCCTGATAGTGTCTCGCTCGCTTCGCTCGATCACCAATTATATTATTTAATATAGACAGTAGTGATGATAGCATAAAAGGTGACACCAATAGCTACATGGAGTGTACTAGATGCCGACAATAATTGCTGTTTAATATAGCACTTAGTAGTCAGTATATAGGTTGAAACTTGAAAAATACAGTCCACATGCCCCCTTCCTTTAAATTTCAGTTCAAACTATCATACAGTGATAACACCTGGATCTGCTGAATTCCAAAGCTTGTGCATACCCAAATTATTGTTCCATGTGGGCTGAAACATAATAGCCTGTGACATTCAAAGACCTATACATTTATCAGATCCCTTGAATCACAACTACTGGTCCTTGCAGCAGTGTTCCATACCTTGGAAATCAACTCTCTCACTATTGTGCCGCCACTATGGCAGATGGCATCAATGCCTAAAATTATGACAACACGAAGTTCATCCTGTTCTAACTGATCAGCATTTTCAAATAGACTCCTGAACAACCAAATAAAACAAATATTAACATACTATATATTTATTATGAGCTATAATTTACTTGATATTGCGTTCAGAGTCATCATTGAAGTTGAAATTTATATCTAACATATGAAAAAAATAATAAGAAGTCAAGATAAAAGAAATGAAACAACAGTATGTATCAATATTTGTCACCATGCACTGAAAAATCAGGCACAATGCAGTGTGTGTAAAAGTTGGAAAAAGATCATTTTACTCCGAATTAATGCATTACTGAAGCCTTTAGATTGAAATCATTAATGCATACGTCGGCCACGCTTGGCAACTTTGACTGCCACAACAACAACCATCATACACTGTCCACATTCCGGTTACATCCACCCAGAACCAAAATTTCATTCATACGCAACCTGACTACAGTCTGGACCTCATCCACACCCAAAGTGTCACCCACCTTGCCCATAGGCTATCCCATATTCCTTGGCCTTCAGCATATGTGCAATTTTTTTGGCTAAGTACATCATGGCAGTCACATCACTACCTATATATGAGCACAAATGTCAAAGTTTTACAACAAATTATAAAAGCAAAGCACCTATCTATACCGGATGATCCATGTAATAAAATCCCTTTGACATCTCTCATTGTCATCTTGTCCATAACTTTCTCATCAGCAACATAAGAGGTGAAAGTTCTTTTGAATTTGTCAGAAAAACCAGGAGTCAGTAGCTCAATTGTGGATGTCTAATTAGTAAACACATTACACATAAACAAACAATTAAACACAAATGCTATAAATCATGATAAAACACACCATTCCTTTTTTCATTTATCAAACTTTCCACGTCAATTTTTTTATTCTCATGACCAAGTTTGCTAACCTGGTCAAGAGGTTGTTTGAATATTGAATGTGTGAAATCCAATAGCTACAACATTGCAATTCCGATTCAGTATGCCCTCCCTAAACCATATGCACCACTAGTCATTCATTTACAGTTATTGCTCACATGCTAATTCAAACAATGATAGTTGTACGAAAGAATGCAATTGAAGTTGAGAGCAATATCACTAAAAGTACTTCTGGTAATATAATTCAGTACTAGCTACATGCACTAATAAGTAAAATCCACTTATGCACATAATCAACTTACACTGTTCTTCTTAAATATCACTTCTGTGTTTGAATTGAAAATGCCATAATCCATATATAATTTAGGTTGCATTGCTATAAGCACCAACACATGTAAACACATACATACACATCACGCATACACACATCATCGAGAATAAGAATGAACTTTCAAAACCTGTTCAAGAATAATGCTGACCTTTCATTTCCAGAACTTCAGCTTTGAGGAGAATTGGCTTGTACATCCTTATCAAAAACTAGACATAGTAATACACATTTAACTCTTTTCTAACTGAACTTCATAACAATGGATCAATTAAAAAATGATACAGTATCTTGACTTATTAATGTGATTTAAATGAGCCAAACTTTTTGTGGTTATACATGGAGCAGTTTTTTTTCCTGTGGCTGGTCTTTCACTTTGATACACAGTGTCTGTCATAGAGAATATGTTCCAAAAAAGGCAAAATCAGTGACTGTATAATAACTCTGAAACAACACTGACAATGACTACTTTAATTGATCATACTCAGAGGCCAGAGGAGTAGGAATCCCTATCGAATTAGTGCAGCCATTACAACAACACTCACTTAACTACACCCACACATTCATTAAATTAATTTGAATCAGTTAATAAAAAATACAAACATAGAAGTGTATTTTTCATCCGAAGCAAATATGTCTAGTCTATGCTCACTAAATTCAATTGTCACTATACTGACTCCAAAAATAATTCAGTGCAAGCGAATTTTATTATTTACTGTCAGTGTGCATGAGCGAGAGGGTTACAGTAGTCATTCATTCACTCACTGTGTGTGTCATTAAACAAAGGATCTTGAAGACAACGGCCTTCCGGGCTCTGAAACAATGTAGAGATAGAGAATACTACAATGTGCTAGAATCTTTTGTTTCGACTTAGTTTTCAAGAAAAAGCTATCCGATTTTAGCATTATAATCGTTATGCTATTTACTGGTACATCATAATCACATGAGCTGAAATTGCTAGTGGTCTGGCTGGCAGTGTTGTTCAATTATCGCACTTCCCATGTGTAAAGAGGCCAGAGTTATACTGAGAGGCATTCCCTTTGCTTTGTTGTTTGCTGCTTTCTTTGTATCTTACTCAGCGGTTTACCGGAGTCCTTAGAGTTTCAGTTGAAACTCCTAAGCTGGCACTATCCACATTTAGACGAAACATATTTAAATGGTAAACTGTTTGGGATTCTTACAAATCTGTTGTACACAACAATCGATTGTCGGACATAGATTAATTCAATTATTTTAAGTCTCTTCTGAGCGCACATCTCTTGATGCAATAGTGGGTTTGACATTGTTATCTGATAATTATGTAGAGGTCATTAGCATACTACAATAATGTTTTGGTGATCAACAGCTTATTATTTGTAAGCACTTTGAGACACTTCTTGGACTTAATCCTGTGGTCTCATATAAGAATTTGGCAGGTCTTCGTCACATGCATGATGAAGTCGAGTCTCATGTACGAGGTTTAAGGCACTTAAAGTGGAACCCTCCTCCTATGGGACAATACTCGTGCCTGTTCTATTGAATAAACTTTCACCTGATGTTCATCTCGTCATTTCTTGTAAGAATGCTGGCTCAGAACTAAAGATTGATTATAATTATGAAGCACATTGAAGAAGAGTTGACAATTAGGGAGCACAGCGGATAAAATAACTATGACTTCCCCCTCAGCTCACCAGGTGGATAAATTCAAGCCCACAGTCACAACATTGGTTGCGAATACCACATGTAATACTTTATGATGTGTTTAATGTCAGCAGCAGCATTTGGCAAAGGATTCACATCAATTTCCACTGTGGTTAACCGTAATTCTGGTTGATGTTGTTTCAACTGTCTCGCTCGTGGTCATGTTGGCAGAAACTGTTGCTCAGCAGGTCGATGTGTTAAGTGCAAGGCCAGGCATTACACCAGTGTGTTTGAGGTTCAGGACACGCCAACACCCAGGATTATCCAGAACATCACTCAACAACCATCACTATCCTTCTTTCACATCAAGTTCAAACAACTTTTGTGCTGGAAGTGCAAGTACTGCTACGAACTGCTAGGTTCATATTTTTGATGTCACAGCACCACATTGCTGTATGTTGTTACCAGTGAAACTCTGGTCAGTCAGCTTATAGCTATCTGTGTATCCGAGAATCAGCATCTATTATCACTTGAACTCACTGATTATTCAGATGGGGGAAACCAGTCTTGTGATAGATATGCTTATAGGCTCTGATTGTTACTGGAATCTGGTTACGGGAGGAGTGAGTCGAAGCATGCAAGGCCCCATTGCTGTTCATACTAGGCTTGGATGGGTTCTATATGGCCCAGTAGCAACAAGTGAATTAGTTGCACATCTGATCACAACACACGTTTTCCGGGTTGATGCACAGCTGCAGGAGAAGACTTGAGTAAACAGCTCAAAGCTTTCTGGGACTTGGAGTCATTACGAATTGTGCATACTGAGCAAACTCTTTTTGATGATTTTCTTGATTCTGTCACATTACACAATGGGATGTATCAAATGTGCTTCCCATGGAAAGATATGCATAAGCTTTTGCCCGACAACTATCAGTTATGTCTCAAGAAGTTGAAAGAATTGCTGCACAAACTAAGCAAGACTCCGAACATTCACAAGCCATATAATGATGTCATTCAAGAACAGATAAGAACAGGCGTTATCGAACCTGTGATAGATGAAGAAACTGCATCAAAGTTATGTCATTATCTTCCATATTATGCAGTCGTTCGCAGTGACAAGGTAACAACCAAGCTGCACATAGTATATGATGCTTCAGCCAAGATTGCTGATGGACCATCTTTGAATGAATCTTTAAACAAGGGTCCCAAGTTTAACCAGGACATTCTGGATATTCTAGTATGATTTAGAGCCTACAAGTATGCGCTGACTTCCGACCTGGAAAAGGCTTTCCTTCAAGTATCAGTAATGGAGGATGATCGAGATGCTTTATGTTTCCTTTAGGTGGATGACATCAACAAGGACTGCCCAGAGATTTGTACCCTGAGGTTCACACGGGTTGTGTTTGAAGTCTCCGCTCATCCGTTCCTGCTCAATGCTACATTCAGATATCACCTGGAGCAGGATGCAGCCTCACATTCATATACCTTCCTGAGTCCACCTATGTAGATGACATTGTGACTGGTGCAGATAGTGAAGCTGATGTGTTTGAGTTATAAGGCAAGCAGTATTTTTTGAGCTGGAGATTTCAACCTTTGTAAATTTGTGTCAAGTTCTAAGAAGTTGCGATGACGAATTGACTTTGTGGAAAGCAACTGGGCCATCGCACTCTATTGTTGATGACAAGAGTTACACAGGTACCACTTTGGGAGATCATGTGATGCTCATGGAAGAACAGAAGGTACTTGGGGTACGATGGCAACCTGTAGATGACTTAATTCTGTTTAATGTTTCAACTATAACACAACTCACAAGTAGTTGGATCCCACAAAACGAAATGTCACCAGTATTGTAGAATGTTTTATGATCCGATGGGTTTCCTGACTCCAGTAACCTTTCATTTTAAAATCTTTTTTCAGAAGCTGTGCAGCTGCAAAATAGATTGGGATGACCTTCTCCCAGCAGAGTTGAAGCTAGAGTGGAAAAAGCTGGATGTTAGCCTTCACAGTAAGACTGATATTCCTCTTTCAATGCCAAGAAGGTGTCACTATTATAGCTGCCAAGATTCATGTTGCTCCCTTACAAGGCCAGACAGTCCCATGCCTTGAGCACTTGTCTGCTCTACTATTTTTACTCATCTTATTTCCGCAGTAGCAGTGAGTCCAATCCACATTTCCTCAATTAGCGCTGAAGTGCTTTACTAATTCTCAAATTTTTGCTCTACTGGATTCTGGGAGTTCGCAACAGAGTGATGGAAATTAGACAAAAGGATATTTTGAACAGTGGAGTCATTGCTAGGCAAAACAAATCCTGCAGATTTACTAGAGAGGTATATCTCTATTTAACTTGTCTGCCACTAAACTGTGGTACCATGACCCTGAGTGGCTTTCTATGGTGTCATTGCAGAACTGCGAGCAAGAAATCAGTCGTATGCCTGCTGAGTGTGCTGTTGAAATGATCAAGACTGCTCATTCCCTTTTGACTATAGAATCAAGGCATCGCATAGACAAGGTTGTTGACAGCAAGCAGTTTAGCACTCTTTGTTGTCATGTGAGGGTTACTGCCTATGTACTTTGAGCTGTTCAGAAGTTCAAGGGAAAGGAGGAGTCATCCACACTTTTGCCAGCTGATCTAGTCAAGGCAGAGAGTTTATGGATTCATGTGGTTCAAGACACTCTGATAAGTGACACGAAATTTATCTTATGGCAGAAACAGTTCAATTTGTTCCAGGATGAGCACGGTCTCAGGCGCCGTAGTGGTCAACTAGCTCATGCTAATCTCCCATATGATACCAATCATTGACTGCTGCTACCTTGTGATACAGGATGCTCACACCAGAGTTGCTCAAGATAATGTAAGGAAAACTCTCACAGAAACTAAAGGGAAGTTCTGAATAATCAAGGGACATAGTCAAATACAATCACTTATTTGCAAGTGTGTCATCTGCAGATGGTTCCAAGGAGCACTCTTTCGGGCACCTCCACCACCCCACTACCAGAATATCCAGTGGCAGAAGATCCTTCTTTTTCATACACTGGAGTAGACTTTGCAGGGATACTTCATGTTAGGACGTTTAAACCGGATGTGAGAAACTTTCACTTGATGAGCTTTCTACTGCATTGATGGAAATAGAATGTCTCAACTCAAGACCCATCTCATGTCTCATCAAGCAACTTGGAAGAACCATTCATACCATCACATCTTTGTCATGATTAGATGAGTACTCAGCATGCCTGACAGCTTGGGAGTCAACCTTGATCCTACTGATGTGGATTTCACTGCTACTTCTACACACTTCAATGATAGATTGAATCAACTTAAAAGAGCACTGAACGACTTTAGGGACTGATAGCGAGATGAGTATCTTCTCGAGCTAAGAGAAGCCCACCAACATGTTAATCACAGCTCTATGCACTACTCAGATGCCACAGTGGATGATGTGGTTGTTATTTATGCTGAGAAGAGAATTTTGGAAATTAGGCAGAGTCACCGATGTTATCCAGGATGAGATGGCAAATTCCGTGGTGCCACTCTGAGACTGTCTTCCACCTCAAAAGTACTGCGGCGATTAATTCAACTATTGTATCCTTTAGAAGTGCATACAGACCTCTAGGACACTGTTCTGCTGGCCCAGATGAAGATCAAATTGTTTATCTGTAGAAGTTGCTGAGTTACCTCAGTGCCATCAAAGATTATGGAGGATATTGTTGTCCATTAACTTTTCTCACTTCAGTAGTAAACATTTTAAGCCAGTGATTCAATATTATGAAAAAATTTTACTCAAGGTTATCATAATGGTACTTATCTACAGAAAACTTGTTGCGATATTCTCTCAAGTAATAAAGCATGCAATAGACCACTTAGTATTATCCTGGGTCTTTTTTGGCATTTGAGCAATCTCCTCTTAGTGGTAAGGTGAATTCTGGAGTCAGTGTTTTGTTTTGTTTTTCAAAATTAACAATTTTCCCAGGATTAGTGCTTGGAAATCCTACTGACCATTGAAGGTTGTTTAAAATTTTGACTGCAGTTGCGCTCACAAAATATACCGTATCCACACTGAAATAGTCGCTAGATACTGCAAAAGTTAAACAGGGATAGTCTCTAAAGTAACTGCAGGTGCCAACAGATATAAAATAATCAAATCACACACATTAGTTTCTAGTGGATTTAATGTACTCTGTACTCGGACCTATGGCTGTTAGACTGTTGTACAAATCTGATTCTAAACTAAGCATGTATGCTCTAACTATTATATAGACCTGTTATTCGATATTGTAGATGGTGAATGTAGTTATCAAACGGTGCACATAATATTTATGCCTACATAAGCAATTTAACAGCAATGTAGAGTTGCTCTGTGAAGGATCCAGGCATTTGACTACAGCTTTAGAAGACAAAGCAGTTGTGAAGATTTGCAAAGATTTGTTGTGAAGAGATTGTGTTTATGAATTTGTAGGTCATATTTCTTTTATAGACCTTTTAAAACAAAGTTTTAAATTGTTTTAATACCCCTGATAACTCAGAAGTGAAAAGTTAACATTAATATACGAACTCTATTTCTATAGATTATTGGCAAGCGAGTGAAGCGAGCGAAACACTACACAGTGGTATCAAATAGAAAATTGGGGATATTTGTTGGTGAGCGAGCGGAGCGAGCGAGACAGTATTAGGGGTGAATAATGCAAAATCGGGTATATGTTATATGTATATATTATGTATGTATGGATTGTATGTATGCCCTTTAAACGCGCGCGGGGAACTTTTTTTATCCTAAAAACACGGCTTTTTAGGCTTGACCCCAGTTTATTCTGAAACAACAGCATCCGTTTTAGGGGGGATACGAAGTTGGTTGTTAAGAGCCATTGGTAGTCAGAATGCTGCAATATTAATGCTAAGGAAGCTACTACTACTTGAGGAAAGCTGAGGTAAATACCTAATTCCATATTTGTTAGCTAAGTATACAAAAATAACTCTGGCCTTTCTTTTTTGTAGCTAAGAGCTTGTTGTCAAGAGTGACTGGTAAATTCAAATAGTCAGAATGGCTTAAATTAGATACTACGGAAGTTACAACTGCTAAAGAAATGAGGTAAGAAAGTAATTTTGTATTTGTGTGCTAACATTGATTGTCTTTTGTTTTTGTAGCTGAGAGCTTGTTGTCAAGTAACCGGGCGCAGCAACTGTTTGTGTCTTAAAAAACAAGCGTTTTCGCAATAATTCTCTCACAATTTTTGAGCCCAAGTTTAAAGTAAGACTTGGTAAATGTCGTAGTATCCGAAGAAACTGGGGTCAAGCCTGAAAAGCCATGTTTTTGGGAGAAAAAAAGCCACCCGCGCGCGCGTTTGAGTGGCATACGTACCATCCATCCATACATACATTTATACATACTAGTGATGTGCTTGAGCACAAATGGTGAGCGAGTAAAGACTATACTATTTTTATATGAATGATTTAACACTGAAGCTACTGAAAATAAGGTCCAGTTTTTTAATTTCGCATACAAGGTAAAGGGATTTCAGTGCCATAGTAACAACTCTCTGCAACTGCTTGAATTGAAGGAAAAAAACAACAACAAAACAATACACGTTATTTAATAGTGTTCTTTGTGATATTGTTTAGCTAAGTATATAGTGGTTGTAACACACAATGCTTTGACACAACTGGACATGCACCTACACAGACTTACCTTCGCGGTAGTCTAGTGGACAATGTATTTTCAAGTAAATACTGTTGCGCACGGCTTATAACCGTGACAAAGAGCGCATTGACTTACCACCGCCACTAACTCGAATAGAAATGGAAGTCCCTTAAGTTTTCAAGTTTTAACTGCACCCGCAAAAGAATTCAAAACGGTAAACAATTCAATTTCTAGGGTGATACGGGTACTGATCGCTAAATCAGAGGATTCTGTTTAGTGCAATTTGGGACGGGGTCGACCACATAACTAACACAAAAACGCGAGGGTCAAAGTACAAAATGACATACGTATGTCCATACATATATCTAAATAAATAAATAACATCCCCGATTTTCGATTGTGTTACCCCTGTAAGTGTCTCGCTCGCTACGCTCGCTCGCCAACTAGTGATGTGCTTGAGCACAAATGGCGAGCGAGCCTGCCTAGTTAGGTAACATAAAAGTACAGTATTGTTACTATGTTTTAGCTTAGTTCATGCAAACACTATTATAGCAGTTATGAACTTTTATTTCAGAAAACAAATACAAAATCACTCTCTTACCTGATTAATGATAACTTTTGTTGTATCAAACATCAGCCATTCTGATAACTTCAAATAACAGTAACTCTTGAACAAACTCTCAACTACAATAAGTGTTATTATTTGTAATTTTAGCCAACAAAATATGGAATTACTACTTACCTCAATTTCCTGAGTATTGATAACTTCTGTAGTAAGTTACTTTGACTGTCTGAATTTCCGTGAATTCTAAGGTATTGAAGATCCTTTACCAGACTTAAATTAAAAAAATTTTTTTTCAAAACTTCGCCGTTTTGGGAGGCTACGAAGTGCCAGTTGTATGTTGATTGTCAAGACCCACCAGTAGTCAGAATGCTAATGCTAAGGAAGCTACCAATACTCGGGGGAAGCTAAGGTAAATACAATTCCATATTTGATAGCTAAAATTACTAAATAACCCTGGCCATTCTCTTGCCGTCAAGAGTGACTGGTAAATTCAGAGTCAGAATGGCTTCAATTTGATACTACAGAAGTTACCACTACTCAAGAATAAGGTAATTTTGTATTTGATTGTTAAAATCAAGTGGTCTTTTGTTTTTGTAGCTTAGAGCTTGTCAAGAATTACCGGTAGGCTTCAATTTGATACTACAGAAGTTACCAATACTCAGGAAATTTAGGTAGGTAGTAACTCCATATTTGTTGTCCGAATTACAAAAATAACACTGGCCAATTTTTTTTTGTAGCCGAGAGCTTGTTCAAGAGTTACTGGTAATTGAGGTAGTCAGAATGGCTTAAGTTTCATACTACAGAGGTTATATATACCAGTACTCAGGAAATTGAGGCAAGAAAGTATTTCTGTATTTGTTAGATAAAGTATGGTCACAATGGCTACGTACATATACTTTTTAAAAATAGACTGATAGATTCTTTAGAAGTGTTTCTTTTATGCACAGGCTTGCTCGCCAAATGTGCTCAAGCACATCACTAGTATATATGTATGTATGGATGGTATGTATGTCCCTTAAACGCGCGCGCGGGGAACTTTTTTCTCCTAAAAACACAGCTCTTTAGGCTTGACCCCAGTTTATTCTGAAACAACAGCATTAAGCAAGCCTTACCTGAAACTTAAGCTCCAAAGTGTGAGAAAAATCCTGCAAAAACGCTTGTTTTTCAAGACTCAAAAAGTTGCTGCGACCGGTTACTATGGCAGTGAAGACCCTTTTCCAGACGTAATTTCAAAACTTCGCCGTTTTAGGGGGGATACAAAGTCCCAATTGTTGGTTGTCAAGAGCCATTGGTAGTTAGAATGCCGTAATATTAATGCTAAGGAAGCTACTATTACTCGAGGAAAGCTGAGGTAAGTACGTAATTCCATATTTGTTAGCTAAATATGTAAAAATAACTCTGGCCTTTCTTTTTTGTAGCTAAGAGCTTGTTGTCAAGAGTGACTGGTATATTCAAATAGTCAGAATGGCTTAAATTTGATACTATGGAAGTTACCACTGCTCAAGAAAATGATGTAAGAATGTAATTTTGTACTGGTGTATAAAATTGATGGTCTTTTGTTATTGTAGCTGAGAGTTTGTTGTCAAAAATTCATGGTAATTCAGATAGTCAAAGTAACTTAAATTTGATACTACAGAAATTACCAATACTCAGGAAATTGAGGTAAGTAGTAATTCCATATTTGTTGGCTAAAATTACAAATAATAACACTGGTTTATAGTTCAAGAGTTACTGATAATTGAGGTTATCAGAATGGCTGATATTTGATACTACAGAAGTTACCATTAATCAGGTAAGAGAGTAATTAAGTTTTTGTTTGCTGAAATAAAAGTTCATAACAGCTATTATAGTTTTTGCATGAAATTAGCTAAAATATAGTAACAATACTGTCATTATATGTTACCTAACTAGCAGGCTCGCTCTCCATTTGTGCTCAAGCACACTACTAGTTTATATATATGAGTGGACGTCGTATGTATGTCATTTGTACTTTGACCCTCGCATCTCGATGTTCGACCACATCCCAAACGTCACTAATCAGAACTCTCTGGTTAATCGATCATTACCCGTATCATCTTAGAAATTGAATTGTTTACCGCTTTGAATTCTTTTGCAGGTGCAGTAAAGACTCAAAAGCTTGCCGGAGTTCCATTTTTTATTCGAAGTAGTGGCAGTGGTAAGTTAATACGCTATTTGTCATAGCTATAAGCCCTACACAACAGTATTTACTTGATAATTCATTGTCCAATAGACTACTCACGAAGGTAAGTCTTGTGTAGGTATGTTCAGTTGTGTGAATGTATTGTGCGTTACAACTTCTACTTAGCTAAACAATATCACAAAGAAAACATTAAAATAGCTTGCCTCGTTTTTTGTTGCTATTTTCTTTTTCAAATTCAAACAGTTGCGGGGAGTGGTTACTATTGCCTTAAAATCCCTTTACCCTATATACGTAATTAAAAAATCCGACTTTTCTTTAGTAGCTTGAGTGTTAGAAGTTAAAATCAATCGTTTAACAATAGTGTAGTTTTACGTTCCCTCACCATTTGTGCTCAAGCACATCACTAGTTTATATGCCAGTGACTAGACTAAACCCACGCACCATGTTGACAGTCTATTCCAGTACTCAGTTTATCCACACCTACTCATACACTCACGCACACTCCTAAATTTATTGTCTTCTGGCTAACTACTCCACTGCTATTAACCTTTTGATTCTTGCTAAATTCTTTGTTAATGAATTCCTGCTGAAATAATGATGCTAGTTCCTCTAGATCAACAGGTGGCTGAGACTCACTAGAATACATATGCAAACACAAACATAAGTTCCCACATCTGCACTGCACACATGCATAGACATTCGTACATATACATTCATTTGTACACAGTTAAAGATTAGCACAAACACGTAAGCACTAACATAATATTTTTGAAGTGTTTTATTAAAGTCTAACCCTTTAACGGAAAATAGCACCATATGGTGTTCAGTGTTCCGTAGTCATTTCAGAATTTTCTGGTTATTTATAAAAATCGGGTGCAATAGATGATGGAAGGCGCATAGCCGTAGGAAGCGGTCCGGTTGGTCCGGTTTTCACCGGACCACTTTTCAACCTTCTTTCCCAGCAAAGTTCAGAGGTCATCATTAAAAAAAGTTCAGTAATGTAGGCGTGGCCACGTGGCAAACAGCATTAAGACGGGTTAAAAGTTATTTACGGACAACCATGACTCAAGAACGTCTAAATTACCTAATGCTTCTACATGTGCACAAAGAAAGGACTGATTCATTGGACCTCAAGCTATTGGTGAATGATTTTATTTGCTCAGATCATCGCTCAAATATATTTGCAAAATTCTAATAATTTATTATTAAAATCAATAGCTAATATCTATGAATAAGGCTAGCTTCCCACCTGACCACTTTCCAAGTGCTTGCTACGGGCCTGAGGCGGCATAGGTTTCAAAAAGGAAGGCAAAAGTACGGAAGAGGTAATAGATCGTAACTGAAAAGCGGATGGAATCGGCGAGGTAAGGCGGTGTAGGTTCAAAATGGAAGGGAAGAAAAGCCAAAAAGGAGAGCGATTAATTAAAACTAAAAGCGGGTGGAATCGACGTGTATAGGCAGGGGTTAGTTTTCAAAAGAAAGGCTAAAGTAAGAAATAGAAGACAAAAGTTTCTCAAGTAGGACAGAAATTCAGAAGCGGGAGAGATAGACAAAGGAAAAGGAGGCTCCATGACTCAAGAAGGAGAGCTGAAAATAGGAGAGGTGGGGTAGAAGAAAAGCTCAGAAAAAAGAGAGTAGAAGAGGGAAACTTATGTAACCTTAACCAATGGTAGAGAATGATAACTGAGCAAGTTACTGCATTCTTACTTTACAATACATCAAGCGCCACTATGTGGCAGGGTACTTGCTAGTTATTATAATTATGTAATACCTGCAAGTGCAAATACCAGCATTGGCTCATGTGATACATGCATTTGTGTGTACAAGCTATTTTCTGCAGTATTATTGTTATCACACTGTCTATTTATAGTGAGCATGCATATTTCTGCACTGCCTTCTGTCAAATCTTTGCACATTTTTGTCTATTCTTGCTCACTTTTGTTAAACTTCTGCTGCTGATTATTAGGATACAGTTTTAATCTAGAGTAATCAATCACTTAATAGACTAACTGAAAGTCAGGCTAGCAACTATCCTTAAGAATAGCTATCTTGTTAATAGCAAATATTCTCGTTCTAACAGCCAATATTGTTAATTAAAAATTAACCTGACGTTTTAACTTCTTGGGTTAAGTATTAATTAACAATATTGGCTGTTAAAATGAGAAAATATTCCATTATTATAATTATTTCAACAGAGAATGACTGAACTATCTTGTTATTATCAAGGCGTATATAAATCATGAGGTTGAGTTGATGACTTTTTTGCCATGAGAATTAGGTATGTCATCCTTTTACCTTACCTGGGCAAGCTAATACAAGGGACCAAGGCAGATCTCTTGATTTGTCTAGAGAGGTGCATTTAGTCAGTTTCATCACAACAACATACTGATGTAAGTATTCTAGATGGAGCTGCAGATTTTCTTAAACCTCTTGCTATCAAAAATAATATGTAATAAAAGTCTTTATACCTTACATAGAAAAAAACTGGAGTGCTGATTAAGTGTATATACCATGGGACCCATACTTTCACAACAACATTATACATAAACATTTGCAAACATTCACCAGAAGTAGCTCAGAGGTTATCTGCAGTTTAACACTAGACACAGTGTGTTAGCTCCCTGCAAATCATGAAGAAGCCAATACAAGGATGATTCTCGATCTAGCTAATGCAGCTAGCTAGTTTTTTTTTAAGATCTTACTGCATAAAATGGATGCAGATGTGGTGGTCTTAGATGTAGGGCATCAAAGTTAAGGAAACAGTTTAAAAAAAAGCTATATGACATTCATGAAATGGCTGAATCTAATTGTCTCTGCAAACCTCAAGCATGTTATGCCTACTAGGATGTGGCACAATTTCACTATTTGATACAAAGCGGTGCCAGAGGTGGGTAAGCAGGATAGGCCTTGGCCTCCCCACTTTTCCCTCCGGCGCTGTACACATTTGGTAAGGGTTGTCATACTTAAAGGTTGTCCTATTTTAATGTTATCATCATTGATCATTGTGAAAGCATGGCAAGTGCAAGTGACAGTGCAGGGGCTGAAAAGACTCATCAACTAAGAAAGTTTAATTTTCCTAAGAGGGAGACGGAAAAAACAGTAAATAAAATAGTCGTTTAATAGCTAGATAATAGCCTGCTTTTTGCTTTAGGTTATTCAGAAACATTCTTTTCAGCCAGGATGGTTTGAGAGGAGCCCTGGCTCCACTACATTGAACAGAATGACACTGTTATTTGTTTACTTGTAAGAAAGTATGTGAGAATCAAATGCTCCAATGGTCATTAAATGCTGAAGCAGCCTTCATCAAGGACAGGATTCAGTAATTGGAAAGATGTTTGCTTCCTAGTCCCTAACCCTATCCCTAACCCTATCCCTAACCCTAACCCTAACCCTAACCCTAGCCACAGTCAGCCCGCCACTCAAAGATGTCGTACATAAACCACTCAGCCACTCTCCTTAAATGCAGAAAATCCATTAAAAAGCTACAACATAATCACCAATCAGCGAATCCACATACACTTTTAAACGAATGTCAAACCCACCAATTAACACCTCAAGGTTTATAGATATATAAATTCATATTTACAAATTGTGAATTTATACATCTAATTTTAATGCTACTAAGCTAATAAATAATAATTACCAGGAAGTGATTACTGTGTAAAACAATGTGGCTCGCTCGGTAGAAATATCCACTATGTTACAGGGAGACAGGAGAATAGTGACTCAACTGCCCACAGTTACCCTGCTGAACCCACAGCAGAACAATCCCACACTAATAACCCAATGTTCTCAGGCTACTAAGCGACAAATAGTATATTAGAAAACTGACAAAAGTAGTAACAGTAGTAGTAGTAGTACAAGTATAAGAAGCAGAGAGGATGCTCCACTCTACCCTTTTATAGGCAGAGCAGAGCAGGGCCCCTATGAGACAAACAAAGCAATGTCAACAAAGAGCAGGCTAGAGATGGAGAGTAATAGTGTACGGGTGAATGAGATATAATAGCTGTTAATGAGAGCGAACACAAGAGGTACTAATTAGTAGTGTAAACAGTCACCCATGCAATGAGCAATTCCAGCCTCTGTTCAGGCATGGCCAGAACAATTACAGTAGCAATGGAAATCTATGACAACATTATTATCACTTATTTTGGTAATGCCTGCTACAAATTCTGTCAGTGAAAGGTCATTTAGCTCACTTAGACGTATAAAGAATCATGTAAGATCAACTATGTCACAAAACGAATGAATAACATAATGATTTTACATGTACACAAAGAAATTTTTTTTTTTGACATTTCAAAGGTAAGCCACTGATTTTTTTACAAGATTCACCTCATTGGAAAGAAATTCTTGGAACATTTAATAGACAATATGTTTAATGTACATTAAAAAATATTTAACATTTCATTTCCCAACAACCCCCCCCCCCCCCGTTTTCTTTAGCCTTTCCGCTTTCAATAACCTTCTGGCACCTATTCAAAGGGGAAAAATCTGCATAGAGTGTTTGAAGAAGGAACTGCACTTTCTACAGGACCCGATAAAGTAAACAATGATGAAGGAAAGGCTTGCTAATATTGGTGAAGCTCAGAAACACGTTAAAAAAAGACACATATATTCTATTCTTCCTACCAAACAGCATATAAAGGGCTGTAGAAGGCATTGCTGGGGTAAACCATTTCGAACATTCCCACTCCAGAGAACTTGGGATGGAGAAATCCCAGTACTAGTGCGGTGGTACGGAGACAGGTAGGCACTGCCACTCGAGTTTTGTCAATATTTTTTTACACGATTCAGGACTGAATTGGAAAAAATACCGCAATAGTATATAAAAGAATGAGTTGTGTGGGTGTTGATAATGCAAACATGAATGATCAAGTCCATACAATGGGTAAATTATAGAGTGCTTGGCATTTCACTACTAGACACCTTTTTGGATGTTTGCAATTTCAGCAAAAGAGCTCTTGTATTGTGCTTACAAGAAACGTGCAGGGGATATTGTAAGAAGGCAGCTTTACATGCACTGCATTGTGTCATCGCAACAGAGAATGTATTGAAGATTAGCCAAACTAGTTTTATTATTCTAGCATCATGTTTAGCATACACTGGGTTTAAGTTTCCTGATTTATCATATAGAAGCTAGACAATTAGAAATATTGGTCAATACTCCATCTACAATGTCATTTCTGATGTCTGGGAAATCTGTACAGCAGACACATAGTTTAGCCAGAATTATTTTGTGTTAGCCTATTAATCTAGAAGCATAGGTGAAGTACCTCCATCAGAATCACTACCACATCCAGATAATCTGCTTTTGTCTGTAGTGGTTCATACTTGATGGATGAACCTCATAAGATGACTTCATAAAAAACTCAAGGTTTATGACTTGCTGTGGCTATTGAAATTACTTCTTGCACTGTTAGGCTTGGGCTTCAGAAAATTAGTTAGGCCAGGAAGTACGTGTGGCCTAACACAGGAAGTAGATGTGCCAAGGATCAAGCGTATTAAATAATTCTATTTACTAAAAACTAGCGCGATATAAGATATCAATAATTTTTGTGCTTCCAGAATTAAGAATGAAAAGCATGAGTTTTGTCAAAATTTCCACTCAATAAATGTTTCTGTGTATGATGCTGAAATATTTTGATTGATTTAGGTCCGCAGGGACCTGGAAGAAAGAATCAGAAGTTGATTTTTAAACTTTGTATTTAAGTCATCATTGTATATTTAATAATGGCACGACTACTTAATTAACTGTTCACACCACTTAGTACTTGGCAGGGTGCCCAAGGAGTACTTTACCAATTAAAGCTGCACAAAAATGATCTGGCTCAAGGTGGACTCGGACTATCGACGACACCCCTGTAGATCAAGCCAAAATTGCCATAGTGCCAGCTTAAAAGGCCATAGTCTAAGCCTGAAAGCTATAGCCAATTCCTAAAAAGAAATAATACCAGCCTAAATGCAATAGTCCCAGCCTAAAAGCTATAGTTCCAGCATAGTCCTAGCCTAAAAAGGCATAGTCCCAGCAAAAAGCCAAAATTCTAGCCTATCAGGCCCGTACCCAGGATTTTTAAAAAGGGGGTTCAAAAATTATAGTGAGTTACATAGGAAAATTTGATCAGCTACACCGACTTTTAATTTTATCAATTGATATCACAAGAATTTGAAGAGATGCAACTTGCTTATTATGGGATGTAAATCTAGAAGAGAGATCAGCAATCAGATGGTCTAGAAAAGGAATGGCAATGGTCTTTTTGAAGTAGTCCTCCACAGATGTGTGTTGTGGATTAGAACGATGCTGCTGATGGTGACTCACACGTGGCATAGATACAGCTATGTTTGATTTGTCAGCGAGCCTACAACTATGATCAAATATGCGTTTGAACTATCCATCGATATCTTCTCGCAAAGATTTCAATTCACTACAACACTCCATAACAGTAGACATACCAGATATTATATCTGTGTCTTTAATCTGAAGCTTGACAGCAGCTTTTTTAAGATAAAACAAGGACTGATGCAATGATACCATGGAGTAAATAAACTCAAATGACTCAAGAGCTTTCATATGAGCTAACACATTCCTTTTGTCTTCAGGTGTCCATGAGCGATCATTGTATAAAGGAAAGTTGTCATTGCCATAAAGAATTGTTTCACACATTTCAATCAAGAATGGGTGAGCCAAGGAAAATCGTTCCCATCCATCTATATTTTCGACCCAACGAGTAACACATACGTTAAACAGCTAGATTGATGTGTACCCTTCTCAACTACTGCTTTAAGGAGATTTAACCTCTTGTCAGAATTCCTTACCCACAAAGTGAAACTTTTTATTTGACTAATGCAATTGGTAATTGGCAAAATGGAACATGAATTCAATATAGCCAGATTCAAACAATGGCTAGCACAATGGGAATAAAGAGCTTTTGGTTGTCTGTTGCGAATTTTAGCTTGAACCCCAGCTCTTTCCCCACTCATTGTGGATGCTCTACCATAACCTTGGCCACGCAAGCTTTCTAAGTTTAACCCTAGGTTTTCAATAGAAGAAATTATAGCACTTGCAATATCCTCTCTCCATTTTTATGAATGAAATAAATTCTTCACGAATATTGCATTCCTGGTCAACAAAGCGAAGACAAATAGCCAAGTGTTCAATGTTGTGACTAGATACTTCATCTGCCAGAACAGAGAAAAACTTTGCAGCTTTTATCTCACTAATAATGTCTGCAAGAATCATATCATAGCCAATTACATTAATGAAGGCATTCTGTGATTTGGGAGAAATATATGTTGCATTTTTAGCTCTTGGATTATTGAGGTGTCGGTACAAAATTTCATCAGTCTCTGCATAATTTTTAAGTAATGCCAAGAAATTACCAGGATTCTTACTGACATTAAGCTCCTTTGTATCTCCACGGAATGGAAGACCCTGTTTTCCCAGGTAAATGATAGCACGCACAATTTGACGGAGGATGTGCTTGTTTTCTTTTATGTGATCTTGTAATGACTGGGCTGTTAAAATTTACAAGTCTTTGGTTTTGTAATGTAATGTTGATGAAGTCAAAAGGTGTGACTATGAATCTCATTAATTTGAAGGGGGGGTTCAGCTGAACTGACCTGAATCCCCCCTGGGTACGGGCCTGTATCTGAACCTATAAGGAGCCTTGACAGGAAATTGTATCTGCATCATCACAAAGCCCCACCCACAATGGGAAGTACATTTTAAGTAAGCTATTAATAGCTGTAAAGAAAGGTGCTATAATGAAGCTATGAAGCATCCACTCAGTTTTGAGTTAAATGGTTTGGGCCATGTTTATAATTATATGATAATGAGAGTACTTTTCACGGTATTTGTAGGAAAAACATTGCTGCAGTTACCTTATAATTGTGGCTCTTTAAAAAAACAAACAACAAAAACAAGTAAGTGAAAAGGTCAGATGGAGCTTGTGCATCAAAAAGTAGTCTGGCATACCCAGACCCTTACCAAACCGCTACACCAGGAAAAGGGTCTGGTGTCAAACCTACATATCGGTTTGTACACGTGGAATGCAATTTAATTATTTAAAATGATATTCATAGTGTGCAGTCGGTCAGTTACTAGCAATAACGGATTAGAATTTATTCATTGTCTTCTGTTTGTGTGGGCGCTTAAAAACCTGAATCGATCATATATGATATGCTTACAGTGATTTCATTGGCCACACAGGAATGTTGTCCATCTGGTACAAATCGGTATATAGGTTTGACACAAGACCCTTTTCCCAGCAAAGTGGCTTGGTAAAGGGTCTGGCTATGCAATCCTGTGCAACCAAGACACACCCACAATTAAAATATATCATGCTCATTAAATCCTGACTCATTTCCCTCAACAAAATTATTTAAAGTTTTTGACTAATAGAGTTCATATAGTTTTTTCTTTATGCACATGAAGAACCATTCGATTGTTCAACCTTTGCAGAGACATTGTAGAATGCAGCTAAGGTTTGATTCCTGTCAAACTTGAAGTTTTTCTTTCACTTTCAGAATTTACATACTTGAAGGGTTAACTAATATTAGTCTGAATAAGGAAGGTGCAAACCTCTGAGAAGTAATGTCGTATGCTTCATTAATTAAATTCATTAGATATCTAGCTATCTAAAGGTTTACCCTTGATTTAATCATAATGGAGCCACTTCCATTGATTTTAGAAAGCGCTCTGAAAAGAGCACTGGAATATCTTTGTCTTCCCGAAGGACTGACGAGGAAATTCAATATTCACTGGCTGGTGTAGCTTTTCAGCAACCGAAGGTATAATCACATCATGAGAAGTAGCCATTACTACACAGTACTTCGTACACGAAAGGTAAAAGGTTGCCAGACTTAACTATTGCTGCCATGCCCACTTCACAAAAAACCTATACAGCCATAGCCATTTAAGTCGCTCCGGCTCCTATGCCCTTTTGAAAAGTCCATTTTTCTCTCTGTTTCTACTTCCAAGATCAGTAGATCAGTCAATATTGTGGCTAGATGTTTCACCTGACTGTTGTGTAGCAAAACTACTCAAAGGCAGACACACTCACAACTATTCTGGTAAAAATTTTAGTGTGGAATTTACTCAGTGTATCAATCACAGATAATATCTGACCAAAATAATATAATAAAGAGATACATAACTTATAAAAGTATTTGCATGTCAAACTAAACATAGTTGAGATGATCCCTAATGTAGCACCAAATGAGCCAAACATTAAACATAAGCATCTAGACTCAACAACTGACTTCACAGACTAATGTAAACCTGATATATAATAATGAATTTATATACTTCCCAGCTAATCATTGTAATGAAAAATTGCTCATTTCATATCTTGTTGATACCTATTATTTCACTTCAACCAAACATACTTTGGCTCTTCATTATAGTCCAGCTCCACAAGGATAGTTCCAATCAAATTCTGAGGAGTATCAGAAGTGGCCTCTGGAGTGGAGCCAATGTGTATTCCTATACGCTTCCTCTGTGCACATCATGCACACAAATAATACAACACACCACACACACACACACACACACACACACACACACACCAATCGGATGTCATGCCTGTTACTTATGTCATGTAACTAGTAAATATAATTCTTGATTATCTTCTCTTTCCATTAATGGTGTACATTTAAAGCACACAGGTATGTGAATTTCATTAAACTATAGTATGTCCAAGTTGAGTTAGCACGACCACATAAGCGCTGTAAATGAGGAATGCATTTAGTACTTAACCGGAAGCAATTTAATCATGTGAATCCAAGTCAATTAAGCTCGCAAACGTCAACGTTGTACGTGAAAAAGGGGCGGTTACCACTGCTTGCAGGCATATGATTTACTGAAGCGTACTGCTGTAAAAATCTATAGTGTGCTTGAGAGGAAAATTTGTAGTAAACTCTTATTCTGGAACAAAAATTACACTGGAATGGTAAACATGAGTAAAACATAGCAAGTTGTACATGTGGTTTGTATTATGTTCCAGAATTAGAGTTTACTGCATGGTAAACTATGCAGTATATTAACAGTACACCTCAATAAAACAAGGCCTGGCAGGCAGTGTACGCAAGTGCGTATTAATCCTGTAACTATTGTAAGAAAGAAATTTAGTGAAGTTCATGGAGTTTTTCGGGCACTGTACAGCTTATCTTGTCCGTTTTCGGCTATATTTATGTTTCTTACGTGCCAGATAGAAAACGTAAACAGGTGGGGCGTTATTCTAAAAAGACAAGATTAAAAGAAGTTGATTCTACCTACTGTGTCCCAAGAAGTATTCTGATATTCACAAGATTCAGCAGTAAAGCACTGTTAACTTGTAGCTAAAGTTATTAGACTTTCCTTGTTAAATAAAATTATCAATTGTTTCATTTATTTATAAAATATATATATGAAAATTGATGAGATGATAGAATTTGAGTAGTAAAGTGCAGCCTGAGTTGGTCCTAATCCTTACAATAAATGGCATCTAGTAGTGAAGAAAAAAGAATTGGCATAAACACAGCCCTGACAAGCACAAAATGTAAGGGCAAAAAGGCTGTATTACAAGTTGCTAACTAAATGATAGCTATATCTCTCTGAAATATATTGGATATACGCATTTGTTATTGAACAGGTAGACAAATAATCTTACCAACATCCTATCAGGTGGTCCTGTACCCTCTGCGACAACAGGACACTCCCTCTATCCTGTTTCCACACTGCAACCTAAACTAATCACAATACTAAGCTAGAAACGCAGCAATCTGAGAAGAAGCCGCTCATTTTTTTTACAAAATTCTTAATGAAGACAGTCCGCGTGATCAATTGAGCCGTACTACTACCGCGAGACTAAAAGCGGGCGGCGTTTTGAGCGGGAAACCTGTGGATTTTTCTATTCCCGTAGACTCTTGTATTGAGTTTTGGAATAGCACTTTCCCTCTGGTTTTGGAGTATACTGAGGAAATATTTTTAACCGCTTCGGCGCGAGCTTTTTGATGGTGCAAATCCCAGATGCGTAGCTGCTTCCGTTCAAAAGTTATTCAAGTTTTTTTTCTGGCCAACTCAACTTGGACATACTATAGAAATTGTTGGTCCCAAAAAATAGTTTATCCACAGGGAATATTTTCGTAAAACAAAATATTTTAAAAACAACAACAACAACAACCAAAAAGACAACCTTATGTGCAAAAATATTATTGTACTTCTTTCTTTAAAGAAAACTAGCTAAAATGATATGCAGGGAGGAGGAGGAGGGGGTTCAGAAATGATTTATAATTGGCGAGCGAGCGTAGCGAGCGAGACACTTACAGGGGTAACACAATTGAAAATCGGGGATGTTTATTTGTATATATGTTTGGACGTACGTATGTCATTTTGTACTTTGACCCTTGCGTTTTTGTGTTAGTTACGCGTTCGACCCCATCCTAAATTGCACTAAACAGAATCCTCTGGTTTATCGATCAGTACCCGTATCACCCTAGAAATTGAATTGTTTACCGTTTTGAATTCTTTTGCGGGTGCAGTTAAAACTTGAAAACTTAAAGGACTTCCATTTCCATTCGAGTTAGTGGCGGTGGTAAGTCAATGCGCTCTTTGTCATGGTTATAAGCCGTGCGCAACAGTATTCACTTGAAAATACATTGTCCACTAGACTACTGCGAAGGTAAGTCTGTGTAGGTGCATCTCTAGTTGTGTCAAGGCATTGTGTTACAACCACTACTTAGCTAAAGAATATCACAAAGAAAACTTTTAAATAAAGTGTATTGTTTTGTTGTTGTGTTTTTCCTTCAATTCAAGCAGTTGCAGAGAGTTGTTACTATGGCACTGAAATCCCTTTACCCTGTATGCTAAATTAAAAAACTGGACCTTATTTTCAGTAGCTTCAGTGTTAGAAGTCAAAATCATTCATATAAAAAGAGTATATTCTTTAGGCTCGCTCGCCATTTGTGCTCAAGCACATCACTAGTAGCTAACTTGCTTTATTCTAATTAGGAAAATACAACAATTGTATATATCTAGCATAGCATATCTGACTTCAATATACACTTGTATTGCATGCCTTTCTTACCTGCAAAGTATTCTGGCCAAATTCGTCCATATGGAGCAGCTCAGAAAAGTTTACGGTGATGTTAGAGCCGCCTTCACCACCATCACTGGAATCGTACGATCGTGACCTACCTAGGGCAATGTTTATTTTTAAACTTAGTTCTTCGTTGGGATGTTCCCTTTCTGCAAAGCGTCTTGTCCACATCTTCACGCAAAGCAGCAGGGAGCAAGGGGGCGGGAAGTCAGTTTGGTGGGTTACGAGCCACGCCCTGCGTGACGAATATGAATCCGCTATCAGTCAAACGCCAACGTACCGGAAGTCCATTGACCGCTGTACAAAACCAATTTCATCCGCGACTGAACAGTGAAATAACTAGTGGTGTGCTTGAGCACAAATGGCGAGCGAGCCTTAATCTTTGTATTATCATGAAGAGTTATGTGGTGGCTATCTAGCTAGCTCAAAACTCAGAAGTTTGTGGTTATGGGCATAGCACCCTCCATGGTTTTAAAAGTGGCCACCTTGAACAAGTCTACAATTGTTCTCTTCAATATAGGACCAAATGTAAATTTGCCATTTGAATGCTATCAGTTAGAAAATGAACTCAATAAGTACACAAGACGTAACTGTGTAGGCAAACAATCAGATAGGTCAGAGACAAAAACCTAACCTGTCAATAAAGTTAAAGATTTTTCATTAACTAAGCAGTCCTTGTAACACACAGCACCTTCACATACACTTGTTCACTTGATATACCAACACAAGACTTTTCTTCAGTGATTTGGCTATTGGACAATGAATTTTCAGGTCAGAACAATACTGTTGCGTAGGGTTAATTATGACAAATAGGGAATTAACCCAAGATAACTCACACCAGCCAGAAAATTAAGTAGTATCTTCTTCTCCTATGTAAGACTTAAGATTAGGCTAGAAATCAGACACAACTTAAACGGGTAAAATGGAGTGGACAATGAATTTTCCAGTAAATGCTGTTGAGTAGGGCTTATAACTGTGACAAATAGCGACTAAAACTTGAATAGAAATGAAACTCCCATTAGTTTTAGAGTTTTAACTGCACCCGCAAAACAATTCAAAGAGGTAAACAATTCAATTTCTAAGGTGATACGGGTAATGGTCGCTAAACCGGAGGATTCTGTTTAGTGAAGTTTGGGACGGGGTCGAACGCGGAGCGAACACAAAAATACGGAGGGTCAAAGGTCATGCCCTCCAAGTGGGAGTCCAGCGGAAACTGGCCTCCAACCTCCCTTCATGTCGCTCAGCTGGCATTGAGTGCATCCCTGTAGTTGCAGAGACTCTGGGCAGCCTGGCTCATGACACCATAACCATTGTCAAAGACATTTGTAGAGCTATTTCTGACCCAGGCTATGGTATAGATCTTCACTCCACCACCAGGCACCTCTTTCACAGCCTAGCCATTTCACTTTGGCGTGGGAACTCTACGTTATGGCTCCACTGGTTCCCCACCCTCCCTCCTTCCCGAGATGGGGTGGTGTAGCCCCTTTTATTTTTATTTATTTTTGTACCATTTCTTGCTTTGCCTTTGTAATCACCAAAAAGTACAAAATGACATACGTACGTCCATATACACAAATACACTGAATCCGATTTTTTTCATTTTTATCCCTGTAAATGTCTCGCTCGCTACGCTCGCTCACCAATAATAATGCTGATTCCCCGTATTCTATGAATAGGTCAGTTTTTTTAAATGTCCAATTATGGCCATTACAATTTTTCAAAATCCCAACCAATGATATTCATTAGAAGGCACATGTTTTGGTGGAAATCTGGTTTTTATGGCTTCAACCAAAAGAGAGTTATATCCATAAGTACACTTGGTAATCCCTTGAAGACCACTTGCTTCCTTAGGGGGCCATTTCCTGGAAACAGTATTTTGTTCAATATCACTGGTAAGTAGTTTAATACTTGTACTTTAAAATAACCACAATAACTTTCGTGTCCAATGTTCCTCTTCTCTGTAATTATACACTCAATTTACTCAAAAAATTAATGAAAATTCAATCCGATAAATTGTGAACAAAATGAATTTCATAATAATGATTCTTCAGGAAAATAAATAAGGCTTTCCAACAAGCATGTAAGTTAATTTCTTCTTTCTTTTATAGCCTTCTGCTTCATCCTGTCTAAAGTCAGTCAATCCATTTGTCCTGACTGCTTCATCCAGTCCAGTCTATCCAGCCCTTTCCTTCTATCAACAGAGCATATTTGGTCGATCAGTCTCTTCCATCGGATCTGGGATCTATTTTGTGGTTTGGTATGTGCATTGAAATATGGCACAAAGTAATGTACATGTAAATGTGGTCCATGTCATTTGTGTGGAAAAGACGGTACTAAGTACATACATCTTGCCACCATCAGACCACAATGCTGCGTCATTAATCAGAAATATAAAAATCACTCCTAACGAGGCATGCATATGTCATACTTAACAAACAAGCATCAAGGAATATAAACAATTCTAATTTCCACCCTCGTTGGGAAGTAAAACCACCCTCATCTGAAGTCCCATGTAGTGTACTAACCTCGCACCAAAGCTGACAGGCGAGGCACAGTAACATAGCATGCAGACAGGAAATAGAGGAGATAGTGGAAGAAAAGGTAGTGATTCCAGCTGCAGATGATGATAGAGCCACACTTCTCTGCCAGGATCATTATGTCTTGTTCGCACTGCAATAAATGCTCCACAACCATGTCAGTCTTGCAATAGCAAACCTAAACAAGGAGAAAAAAATTATTTTTAGGCATTGTTCAACACCAGAAATCGTCAATTCCTACCTAAATGTCTTAAGTGGAGAAATGTCTATACTTACAGCTTCTAGCAAAATATGCATGTCATGTTATAAACTATTTAATGGAATAAAGAAGCAACTAGCTCAAGTGAAGCTAGGTGAGCAAAATTCAAATGCGACATTAGACTCAGTTGGTGCCCTCATTGATACTCCCTAAACAACACTCCTATAAGTGAAACAGAATGGAAGTCTGAACATGATAAAATGAACTTGCATGGAATGGGCTAATTAGATTTATTTTATTTTGGTGAGGGTGCAGGATAAGTGAGAGGGGCTCATCAAGGTTATAACATATATATGCGTACATTCAGTAACATACACATGCTATTATATACACAAAATGCATGTGAATTTTCAAAATGAAATTCTACTCAATAGGCTATACAGAGACCCTATACCAGCCTACCCTAGGTCGGTAAAGATTATTGTGAAGGTTGTATGGATACATTCCACTATAAAGATACAAACACAACACAATGTTATTGTTTATTATTAGTGTATTTTACCATTGTCATGAGCGTATACACCCTTCCAAGAACATAAAAAGAAGACACACATATACAATTGATATTCAACTTACCCTGGCAATAATAATATGAAGTATGTCCAACCCCTGTACGTCTATGCCAATTAAGTCAGAACATTTCATCATTTATTTCATTACTACTCCCGTCAGTATAAAACACTCAAACATGCAACAAGTTTGTTGTTCAGCTGTTGTGAATCTAACCTAACTAAATAATATACTACACACACCCTAAAAACTTAGCCTCCCCTCCAACTACTAAGTTTGAATGTGGACAAAAATGAAAGGAGAAAACTGCATGGGGGACCATGTAATTATCATATTTTATGGTTGGACATGTTCAAGTGGACTAAAATGAATACGAGAAAACTGCCGGGGACCATGTTAATTAGCATATTTTATGGTTGGACATGTTCAGTGGACAAAAATGAAACGAGAAAACTGCCGGGGGACCATGTTAATATCATATTTAATGGTTGAACATGTTTATTGGATTAATATGAATACGAGAAAACTGCCGGGGACCATGTTAATATCATATTTTATGGTTGGACATGTTCAGTGGATTAATGTGAAACGAGAAAACTGCCGGGGACCATGTAATTAGCATATTGTGTGGTTGGACATGTTCAGTGTACTAAAATGAAACGAGAAAACTGCCGGGGGACCATGTAATTAGCATATTTTATGGTTGGACATGTTCAGTGGATTAATGTGAAACGAGAAAACTGCCGGGGAACCATGTAATTAGCATATTGTGTGGTTGGACATGTTCAGTGGACTAATATGAATATGAGAAAACTGCCGGGGGACCATATAATTAGCATATTTTGTGGTTGGACGTGTTAGGTGGGACTAAAATGAAACGAAATAAAATGGAATTATATTGAATTAATTAATATTATGCAACATTGTTTAGTAAAACCTTTATGCTCTATAGTTACAACCTGTTGGAAGTTGTGATGTTTATACATTCTCTTGAGCATATGCAGGGTCTTGCCTTGGTATAAGTTACTTTATAAATATTAGGTCAGTGCTACACATGAACTTATCACTTGCTATAAAGCTAAGTGCCAACCTAAACCCAAGAACAACTCTTACTGTGTGCAAAAAAGCAATTGCACTTCATAACTAAAAAATAAGATCCAAAAATGGCTATGTTGATTATGAGAGTGACATTCAATTTAATGATACCTATATACTTTCCCCCACCCACTTTATACATGATATACCCCCACCCCGCTAAAACTTTGACAAAAGTGATTATAATATTAAATAATAAAAAATGTGATTTGATAATAATTTAATTTTCTTCTTGCAGCTGTAATTATTGTGCTAATCACAGATAAAAGTTATTACTATTTGTAAAAAGAAACACAGTATGAATATGTAGTGATGGTGCTGATTCTATCTTCCATGCCATTTCTGCTTCCCTGTAAAACAGCTTTTTTGTGCCCACAAAATATAGATGTCACATCTCTCCCTTACTTCACCTACCATACCAGAAATTAATCTAGCAAACAACTTTACCTTCCTATATTACACTAAATGACTTATCTAAACTTGTATAAAATATATATTTTGTAATACTGGAACATTTATAACCGATATGAATTATAAGTATTAGGTGGATTATAAGACCACATTTGGAAAAAAAATGTCAGGGATAATATATAAGTTAGAGAGATATATCTTTGAGTATCAATTAATAGATACCTCTTGCAGTTATGATTTTATGCAAATAATGTGAGGGTGCATGCGTGAGCCCCGTCCCCCCCTTTCGAGAGTATAGCCCATGGATCGACAACCTTTCAACCCTGCTCTTTCCACTTTTCATTAGCTGTCTTTTCCTTCCTAAGTATCACACTAGTAGCTGAGGCTCATTTTCTAAGAGATAGAGATATATCAAATCTGTCACAAAATGCACAATTCCTGCAGCTGTTCAATCCTATTTATAATATGTATAGCTTTCCTTGTTGTTGTCTGTAAATATAGTGTTATCTGTAAAAGTGAGACTGAATGGTGATTGCGACTTCATGTGTTTAATGACCTATCTATAGATATGTCCAGTGAAACTGCTGCATATACTGAACATGATTAAAAAAAAAATGTAACTGTAGCTACAAAATAGTCTTGCATAATTTACATAGCACTATCTTTGTTTATGCCTCCTCCTCCCTCACCCTCTCCCTATTAGTTGTAAAACACCCATGCATGAATGATTTTATTTGCTATGAGTAGATACCTACTTCATTAGCCTAATTCATTCCAAGGTGATAGCTATTACAGAATAAAATAATGCAGCTGCTTAATATTAACACCAAAATTCAGCTGCCCTACTTGGAGAAGTACAACGTTGTTGTATCTTCTAACTTCTCTCCTGTTTACCACTATTGTTGCATTTGTTTCGTTCATCAAGACTCTGAATTTACTTTTTTTGACTGAAACGTTTTTTCTCACTGTTTATGAAATTGAAGCACAAATATGTATGAGTTACCTGTATATGTATTTTGGTACAATAAGAAAACAGTTTGGAAATTGAGTGTGTGTGTGGAATATGGGAGCCTAAGTTTACATGTTAAACTAATTCTAAACATGATGATGGCTTTGATATAGCACAATAATGTTTATTGTACTCTATGCTACTGTGTTTGCAAACATAAAAAAAAGTTTCTTTTGTATAATGTCTCCAAATATTGGATCTTCAAATTCTTTTTTAGGTTGAATGACAACAATGGTGTCTTCCTTATACTCAGTGCTGCCCACCTTCACTGATGGAGTGCTACATATGAATTTTATGATCATGTAGGTTTATAATAATATTGTTAATTACCATGATTATATCCATATATTGTTCATTTGATATTCTGATAAGGCCGGTAGAGAAGATGAGTTCATAGAAGTTACTTCAGTGGATTACGTTTATAAAACAAACAAATAAATTATATGTTCATGGCTTAACCAGGAGGAAGTGGGGGGGGGGGGGGGGGGGGGGGGGGGAGGGGGGGAGTTTACCACCTTTGAATTTGATGGTGGTGGAATATAGTTCGATTCTCTGACAGACTCTAACTCCATTGCATCATTCCTCCTTAAAACAATGATTGCTTAAGATTTAACTCAAGAATTAGTAGTCACTATTAGTCACACTAGTCACTATTCACTGACTTTAACAAATCAAAAACAAAATGCAGAAGAAATTGGAAAAAGATTATTAATTTGTTAATAACACGCTATTTGTTGCAAAAAGGCTATTAGTGAATGTGTTTGTGGCTATTAAGTGGGCGTGGTTATATATTAATTAGTTCAAAATAACTCCCCCTTCATGGACCATGTGTATGTGATATATGTGTGTGTGTATGTGTGTGTGTGTGTGATTCATACCTTTTTTTAAATTCAAGCTACAAGTGTGGTTCAGTATTATTTTGATGTAAGTAGCATTGCAAAAGCTGGTGTCTCATTGAAAGAGTATATAAAATATTAATAAAATTTCCAATGTGGCTGGCCAGTTTCTTGAAATACTTGTGTTTAGCTTCAAATCTCATTGTCCAATGCTCCACTAGTGGGCCATACCTATTGCAAATAATCAAGGCATATGAAGAAGATAATGTAATTTTGGAATGACTGAGTTGTTTGGATATAGTGTAATGAATTTCTCATGATGTACATGGCTCATCACATAGCATGAACTGCATTCCTTCTTCCTGTAAATATAGGGAATTAAAAAAATGTTAAAAAAAAACAAACTTACTAGTTTCTTCAAGCTAAGTATTGGCTTCAATACAAATTTCATACCATACTTGCTGATATATGATCTTTTAAACACTGTAGCTGGATATTATCAACTTTGGATGTTATCTTGTTAGATGTGTTCCGCAGCACATAATAAAAGAATCCTAATAACAAATTAAAAATTCTATTTAAAAAAAATACCGTGAAAATTTCTGAAGCTTTCTGAAAGGTAGATGGAAAACATGATACCAGCAATTGGGGATGTTGTAAGGCTTATGGACTTACAAGCTGCAGCAAATAAATCTGTAAGGGTAAGGAAATTTTACATTATAACTTTTTTGATCAAAATATTTTGTGTATTGTAGGATACAAATATTATATTATCTCAAGAATTCATTGGTGACACTTTTAGTGAGGAGGTATTAAGTCTAAATTTGTATAAAAAATTGTTTGCTATGTTCATGGTTACATAATACCAGATAATATCAGATGAAGACCTTGATCCATGTATGGCTGCTGAATTTGAATTGGGAGAAACAGTAATACAGATAAAAAATTTTAAAAAGTACCCTAAAATACTTTCTTTTCTTTTTTTTGTTCATACAGACTGAAGTGCATTCCAGAGCATCACCCATGGAGCACAGCTGTTCTACAGTTTCTGCCACTTGTCATAGTACTTCAAGCTCAACTACACCAGTTTCTACAGTATGATATTAATTAGCTAAACTGAATAATTATTATTTTTTTATTGCATGTGTGTAGAAATGTCATGATTGGGTGAGAAAAGTAGAAGTTCCAAACCAGTTTTCCACAAGAACCATGATGGCACTAGGAAGCAACAACAAAATGGCAATAACAGATGGTATTAGATGTGAAATTGTAACAGCAACTGAGGAAAGAATTTTCTTGGGTTACTGAAGGCAGTACTGTTTCTAAAGCAAAAGCAGAATGGATGAAATGGGAGAAAAAATTAACTGATTATGCAGAGATGGAAACAAATAATGGCAAAATACTAAGTGAAAAATTATTAGGTATGTAGTTTTTCAATTCTCTTATAATATAATATGTCAGTTATAATAATATATAAAAGGTATAAGTTGCTCTAGAAGAGCTGTAATAGTCCTGGAACATTTTCTTCTACCTCGGGCTACGAAGAATAAAAAAAAAAGTAGTTCATTATTGGGAAAGTGTAAGTTACAATTTATGAATATGTAATGTAGCTATCTGGTGCATTAATTACATGACTGAAAATATAGATATCACAATTATTTCAGTTGTGTTTATTATGTTCTAACATTTGTGCATTACAGGATATTGAAGTAATTGCCAACATAATTGGGTCCATGGATCAAGAAGAGGCTTATGTTCTATCTACAGGGCCAAATCAGTACCATATTATAGTAGACAATTGCCTCATGTTTACCACTGAAATAATAAATGTATTTTGCTATTATTTTGTGCTAAACATTTCTTATCCTAAAACAATGCATGCTTTATATATTATGTTCTTTCAAAATTATGTGTTCAATCTTCCCACTAAATCTTTATCTACTTCAGTCATCAGTTTTTGTCCAAGTTCTGAACAATTGTATATATGATTGTATAATAAATATTGCACACATATATTGCTGTATATATGTAAAATTAGTGAACTTCTTAAAATTTTCTACCAGAGATCACCATGACAACCTACAATATGCAATAATATAAAATAGAAAAATAATAAAGTAATAACCACAAGCAATGATATTAAACACTATAGCCACAGTGAGTGTTAACATAAACATATCAAAAGAGTTGCTTATACGCTGGTTATCGTGTTATGTTTACACTAGCAAGAGGTTTAACATTTACGCTAAAATGAGTGTTCTAACAACCACCCCAAGGTATAAATTTCTCCCTCTCCTAGGAACGCTCTATGGAGTGTTAAGATAACGCTTCATTTTTAACAGTGAAGATATTTCATTCTCAGGCTTTATTTTCACTCTGGCTCGTGAAAATAAATTAGCCTGCTCGTGAAATATTTTGCCATATCACACTCTGACTCCTGTAATAAGTGTTATATATATTATATTAATATATTATATATAACTAATAGAAGCTGCCAAAAAGCAGCCCTTGTTTATTGAATCCTAAGAGTATATAATATATTCTCCATAAGCCTGATTAATTTACAAAGCATTTCACCACTATTCATCTCAATAAAAAATATGAATAATACATTACATGAGCTTTGGCTGTTTGAAATTTGATTTAATGATTTTGTGTTTTATTTAATCAGTTCCTTTTTTTTTTCTTCTCATAGCTACTTCTCTAAATTAATGCTAAGTGTGGTGTAAAGTAAATAAGTAGCAATAAAAAAAGCACACTGAGGGAGGGGGGGGGGGCGACCTCCCCTAACCCCCCCCCCCCCCCTAAATACAGCCCTGAGATAAAAAGTATACTATAAGGAATGCCTAAATAACTTTTTGGTGATGAGAAAGGAAATGAATTCATTTTGTACAAACAAGAAGTAAAACACCATACATATCGTATTTGTAAACACACTAATTCCAAGAGAACTCTATAATCTAAAAGGACAGCAAGAGAATAAGATATTGCTAGTTACTTCAAGATAGTAGAAAATAGACAAGGAAGAATAGGCAGCAGAATCTTTAATATCTGGAAAGGAAAGGTTTATCGAATCTGAATAGTATACTTGTGCATTAGTCTTTTCAAAATTAAGGTGACATAATTTGTACTATCCTAGTGCTGGCCCCATCAATCTTCATTGTTAGTTTGCTATTTTGGGGGATTAAATGGCATATTGTGATGGGAGGAAATTAACAGGAGACCTCAAATATAGCTGGTAACTACTTGGTGGCTTCTAGGATCCAAACAAGCTGCTACATTGGTGAAAGACTCACAATCTGCAGGGTAAAATGTGGTCGGAAGTAATGATAATTATCATTAACTTGACTGCTATTAATTATTTAATTCTTGCAGTAAACCGCTTGTAGGATAGTATCTCAGCAGCAAAAGTTTCTGGTCACTTGATTATTCAGTGTCTATTTCTATGCTCTAGTCCTTCTCTAAATGTTGGGTTTTTAGTAGTAGAAATTTTAGACAGAGGATACATATGTAGCATATTTTTGTAAGCACCAGAGAAAAATGGCTCTAGAAAGTTGATGAATCGCTGAGTGGTTACAGCTTATCTTCTTTTGTCTGTGGAAGCACTTCAACTGGCAAACCTATATTATTATCTCTTCCCATTAAGTTACTCTGGGACTTAAAACAACCAGTCTCTCTGTCCAACATAGAAGGTTAAAGGAAATGTCAACACTCACACAAGGTAATTCCATTGAATACATCTGGGTTGTAAATAATGTATGTGACCCACCGGGTGGGTAGATAAATAAGCAATGACTCATGCAGCTAGTTATTACAAGCTCGATTCAAACCTAAGAACAGTTTAGTTGATGTGAACTTGTTCATACTCATTGAATACTAAATAGCGGGGAGCATAATAGTTAACAAAAAAGCTTTCATAAATTTAATTAACTATGAAATTCTCATTTAACAGTACATGTAATCAGATTATTTTTGGCTTTTGAATGTTTGCAAATTATGATGCTATGTAAAAAAATGTACTGTCATTTGGAGGAAAACATTTCCCACTTAGAAAAAAAAACATTATTTAATAAAATAAAATTTTCTGTTTTGGATAAAAGCTGCCTGCACAAAATATATAGCTAGCTTGTAAGAAATCAAAATATTTCATGATTAAGGGTTTAGTTGCTCTTTGCCCCCTTTTCTCCAACCCCTGTGCAGATTAATCTAAGATGAATATTGTACCCCTATTCAAATTGAAGCAATATTTTATAATGACATGTTTAGAACAGTTGGAGTGTTTATTGTATGCTAGGTATTGTATTAATTACATACTTGGTAGTATGTTTGCATGCATGCAGCTTATAAAATCATTTTTCCATTCATTCTTGTTCTGCTTTTCAGACATTTTGGCAATTGGTATTATTAGTATACTTTCAGTAAGAAATAAGAAATCTTTATGCTGCTAGCTGGTTTGTCATGAATATGATTATTAGTCATTCTAATTTTTTTTTTAATAATCAATATTTTATTCCAATTATACAGCAAACATTGTCTAACCCTTTATATTACATTGAAGGAAAGTAAATAGATTTAAATAAATAAGTACAGCAAACTAAATTTCAGCAAAATTTGAGTTGAACAAGTAACCTTATCATGATTTTGAGAACTTTGGCAATTTAGTCCATTATCATATTTTTCCCTTCATTATAAAAGCAACAGTTAAAGTTAGAATCAAAACATGCTTTACATCAAGTAATTTAGGTTTCTTTTCTCCTCAATGGCCATATGTAATAATACGCTTCTCACCTTCATAAAAAGGAGATGCTATTATCAAGTGTGATGTATTAAGTTTGAAGTCCACACTTTTCTTTAATCCATCATGTCCTTTGTGTATGGAATTCTACATTGCTAGTTATTTTATTATATTGATTAGGCATAGCTATGATTAAATCAAGGATTGATATGACATTCAGCTGAAAGCAATGAATCAACACAAAGAATCAAATTCTGACCATTAAATAGAGAAGATAATTATATGGAATCACATTTTTTATATAGATGCAATGAATAATATAATAGTTGAAAAGATAGACACAAAATATATATACTTGGGATATAACTAATACGTGAATATAAAGTCAGAAATATGACGGATAATATGAAACTGAATTTTCATCCATAACTTCCACCCAATTGTCATCATTTATGCTGGAGTAGTGGGTTTAATCCATTCCCTAAAGACAACATAAAAGTTGAATGAGCTTATTGATCCTCACAAATTTTCTTTACAGAAAAAAAGACAAGTTTAGTGAGGTACGGAATACTGTATAACATGTTATATTGGCGGGTAAAATATTTGGCTATTCCATTCTGGAGTACATAATTGGCGGGTAAATATTTTGGCTTTAATACATTTTCCAAAACGAAATATTTTTTTTTCATTGGTAACAGCAAAACACATAAAATTATAGTTCAAAGATACAGTAGTTAAATACATTAAGTTTCCATGTTCAAATATGATGTTATACCACCTTTATCAAAACCAGTTTTTGATCAGGCCTTCTTGCATTTTCAGCTTGAATACATCCATCAGCCAGTTCGCATGAATGGGCTTCAGAAGAGAAATTCGAAGGTCAATTTTCATTTCCTGTATGTCTACTCCAGCTTCTAATTCTTCCTTGACCTTTTTAGCATACCAAGAAGAAAAACATGACCGTAGCTCCTTCTTAAAGTCATTTAGAGTAACGTCTAGAGGCTGAAGTTCCCCTGTACAACCTGCAGGCACAAAAATATACTTGATGTTATTAGATGAAAGACGATTTAGCACACTTTGACACCTATGTGCTGCAAAAACGTCAAAAATCGCAACTGCTGGAAAATTAGGCGAGAGTTCCAAAGATGTTCGAACATCTGGTAGAATGATTTGGTCCACATATTCGATCATTGTTTCCTCTGTTGACCAATGGTTCTGACTATGAGTAATGTTCCAACCATCTGGAAAGGACACTGAAGGATGGCAGCGTGAAGTTCGTCCAGCATAAATAAGCTGTGGATGTAAGAGCTTTCCACTGAGTGTACAAGCCAAGAGCACAGTCATTTCTCGTCTATCCTCAAGCCCAATGATAGGGACTTGTTTTGATCCCTCCTTCGCCAGCGCCCATTAACTACAGGAAATCCACGAACCACATGGAGGTCAAAGGTTATCAAAACTACTTAGCGGAACAATACTTAGCGGGCTTCCTGGAATCGCTGAACTCGCCAAATTAATTCCCCAGCCAATAAATAGTGTTATACAGAAATTAGATTACCAAAATTGTCAAGTGTTTACAAATCTTCATCACTTCCATTACATTTATTCATGCTCTTAATTAATAGGCATTTATAGGCTTTCACACAGTATACGAAAACTTCACACTATCCTGTATTTAGTGGCTAGAATGAAATCACAGCTTGCTCTTTTATCATTATAAACCTAATTTAAAATAGGTGCAGTGTTACTTATACCATTAACTAAAGTTCATTAAACTAAACAAAAACTAAAAACAAACAAACAAGTAAAAACACTTTATCTACTATCAAATTAAAACAATAACAGCGAAAAAAAATTCGTCTCTTTCTTCATTCTTCAGTATAAAAAGTCTGTGAGCATATTTCTTGCATAAAGTACAGGCTCGATCAAACTTCATATACTTCCTATATCATCAATGTTGATAATTATTAGCAGCTACTCTTCTAACATACCTGAATGCTTGATGTGGCATTTCAGCTTTAAGTCTAATCTGTATGCAAAGATAAGGAAAATTATGTTTAATTTAATAATATGAATACTAATTTTATTACACAATGTGAGCCCTGATAGTGAAGCTAGAGTTAATGCACTTCATATTGATATCACATAGCTCCTATAAATCTTCTTGCATTCTCAACCACTTTTATTCTATTATAATGATCTTGGTATTGACGGAGCTAAATTTTATATATCTCTCTCTCTCTCTTTATTTTATTTCAGACAAAATTGTCTTCAAGTTAGCTACAATTTGTACGGCTATGTCAAGAATCAATGAATTGAATTGTATCTGGGCTAAGATTAGTAACCGTGGTAGCAACAAAAGGTGTGACTGAAGAAGTAACTAGGGGATGCACAGGATAATGGACTGCAGGCCTAATTTGAGCTTTTGAATGTCCTCTACCATTCCTGGATTGTTTAATTCTAGCTATAATGTGTCAATTCTCAACAATAGCTGGTATTTGAGGCAGCAGCTGAAAAAAGTGGGAGGAGCTTCCTGCAAATTTGTTAGCTCCAACATGCATTTCTTGACACCTGGTCATTCAGCACTAGAGAAGCCAGCATTTTGTTTTTGTTGGAAACTTCAACCTTTCCAATCTCAAAGACTACACACTAGCTCATAGAAGTTACGCCCCACAAACTTCTTTATATAAATGAAGTTTCAAGTCTAAAACTGAACTGAGAATGCCTATATCAGAAGAAACCCCTTTTAAGCCAAAAATATGTTTTTGGGGTGGAAAAGTACTATTATTAATCTGTACTAAAAACTAATGCTTTTGAACATTTGGTTAAACCTATCAAAATGGTCAGTAGATATGTGATTTAGTAAGCTACTTGAAGTTAAGCTGCGTTATTTTTTTGTCTATCCCTAAAAGTATGTATGCAAGAATAGCTTGCTGTTATAGCCCCTGACATTTATATAGCTATTTCATGCTAAACTTTAAACTAACTTTCACCACAACTTGAACTACCAGTAACTATTGACAGCAAGTTCTCTGCAACTAAAAAACAAACAAACAGGCCTGCATTTTCAAATATTGAAACTGGAAAAGGGTCTCTGCTAATGTTCTCTACAGCCAACACAGACCATTGTCCCAATAGCAGTAATACGATTCTGGTACTGTGCTTTGGAAATGCATGAAAAAATTACTTGATCACACAGCTTGTGCCAATTTTCTACAATTATTATGACAATTCATTCTTTAACAACAGCAAGGGCCAATCTAGAATTTTTTTTATTATAAGGTGTAGTTTTATGAAATAAATAGAAATCAAAGACAACTGTTCTTACAAAAATTGAATACTGCATGTACTTACATGCAAATAACGCTTTCAAATTGTCAATTTATACCTTTATAGTTCAATATAACAGACCAGACACTGAGCGACCATGTGGACTTACCTGAATCACTAGATAGACTTTTATAGAGGACCAATCGTATGTCAAAAATTTATCAATCAAACTATTAATGTTTATGCTTTCCTTTTTAATAGACCAAATTACATTCTACATTGTCCTTAAATCAGTCCCTGTGAAATGAGCCTGCAACAGTAAATGAAATAGAGTGTGAAATGGAATAAGCTAACAAGACTTAATACTAGGTTCAAACTAGGTTTAATGTCCGACACATTGCTGAGTGGTGCTTGAATAAAACATTGGCACAGATGGCCCATATATAATATTTAAACACTAGCAGTACCTGCACCCAGTGTTACTGTATGACAATACCGTTATAAAATGATGTATCATTCATTAGTGTTTAGCTGTCAATCCTATATACTTGACTGAGCCTAACTCTCTTTAATGTATAAACATATTCTACTATATAAATCAGTTCAATAAATGAAACTGGAGTGGAGTAAAGTTGAGTTGCTGTTTTAATTTCTTACTTTATTAAATTTTATAATACATCCATATAGATGTGAACTCAATTCCCTTGGCATTGGGTATTATAAAAAAAATACTGTAATTGATGGAAGCCAGTGAAGTTCATAGATTAAGTCAATCGAGATGTATGTGTATAGGTCAATTAGGTGGAGCTAAGGGCAGGAACTACATTCCATCTGCTTTAACTATGCAGACATCTTGGATCAGTTGTCCTGGAGATGGTATGTACCATTGTGACAGCACCCTGTAATATCTACAATTTCCTTCTCTCAGCCTTATTATATTCATTGGATGCATTCTCATTCCTTCACAAGTGTTTTATACATTTAGAATGAGGAAAAAAAATTGGCTGCTCTTGAGGATCGAACCTAGGATCACTTGCTTGACCAAAAGCAAACTAATCACTGAGTTCAAAAACAATCAATGGGCAATTAAATTTTGTAATTCTGTATTGATACGGTTAAGAGGTACAGTCTGCTCACCTTCCCATCTCTCACAACCACTGCAGTTTTCCTCATTGTCATCCATATTGTAAAATTTGTCAAAAGGAGATACTAATTAGGTGCAATAGAGTATTGATTTTAAAAACCTATTAAGATACCACCTGCTTTTCTGCAATAAAGTACTGATTACCTGAAGGCTCGGGGGCAATGAATGACAAAATTGCATACCTTACAAACTGTTTCTTAAGTTAAGGATATTATAACACAGAGAAGAAAAGTTATGAACATTCTAGTATGCCATATTGTAAATACATTGTACCACTTTAAATTATTTTTGTTCATAGGCCACTTATTTTGAAAAAGAAAAACACTACATAACAGTAACAACAACAAACAAAATGTTCCTATTTTCAAAACAGTTTAAGTAAACATATCGATTGTTGCTAAAACTACTGACACTGCTTCTTGGAATAAATAGTTGAACTGAAAAAATCTTCCATAGCAAGTTAAGTGAAACAAGAAAAATGAAACTGATTATGTCTCTAATCGTACTTGCAATATATGTTTCACTGACTGTTGAGTATGCAAGCAATTCATTTGAACGTATTCCTTCTATTCAGATAAACAAGTGCTCTACTCCAGTTGCTATAGACTCTGATATTGTCAAGAATACCTTATTGGATAGATTTGGACCACCACACTGTACCTGCTTTGGTTCTGGACGATGGAGAAGACTCGCTTTCCTCAATATGACAAACACCAGCCAACAGTGTCCTCCCAACTGGACACTTCAAAATGGCACTTCTTACAGAGGTTGTTCAAGATCATCTCCACAGTCTGGATGTGATTCTACAATCTTTGTAAACCATGACTTCTCTTACAATAGAGTTTGTGGAAGAATTCATGGTTATCAAAAAGGGTCCACGGATGCATTCGACTATTCTACATCTCAGCATACCACTATAGAAGAAGAGTACATAGATGGTGTTTCACTTACCCATGGTAGTCCTGGAGCACGTCAACACATCTGGACATTTGCTGCTGCTCATGATGAAGACATTCCTAGTAGACGCAATTGTCAATGTGTAAACTCCAATTTTACATGGTCATATACAGTTCCAAGCTTTATAGAGAATCAATATTTTTGTGAAACTGGAAACAGAGGCCCTGGAATTGGATTTAATCAAATCTACTCTAATGATTCTCTTTGGGATGGCAGAGGGTGTGGGCCGACTAGTTCCTGCTGTCGGTTGAACAATCCTCCTTGGTTTTGTGCATCTCTTCCTGTTTCTACCACAGATAATCTGGAAGTACGGATTTGCACTGATCAAATTCAAAGCGATGAAGATGTGATTGTTTCTCTCATAGAAATCTACGTTTCGCTTAGCTAAGTGACAAAAACCTTTTTGTTCTCTTCTTTATAAAATGATGTCAATAAAGTTATGTTTTTTAGACAGTATTGTTAACCAACACTTAATTCAATGAAATGACTTTAGTAAGGTTATATGAATCAATTTATTGATTTGGGTCAAAAATGTGCTTAAAAATTCTAATTAGTTAACAAAAGAAATGCAGAAATATTCTACTAAAAATACAAAAATCATTGCCAAGTGCAAACTTATTGTTTTTGTGGTTTCCTGCATTTGCTTTATCTTTTTGATAATTCCGTATAGGTTCATTATCTTTATGTTTTCACTGTATTATAGAAACTGTTCCTACTTTGACAGCCCATCCAACTGATACAAATGTTGGCATTTCTATACGTAAACATGTTTTTAACAAACCAAACTCTAAATAAACGATTTTCTTATACAAAATGACATGTTTGTAACAAATTGTTTTTGTATGTTGGTAGACAGTATTAGGTGTTCAGAATTAAAACAGGTACAGTATGGCAGTCTATGTTTATTCAAAAGAATCTTCTTGACAATATCAGCATCTATGGATACTGATGCAGACATGCATATTTACAAATAAATGGAATTATTTTAAAGACTTGCTTGCAAATTAGACAGTACAATAAATTGAAAGACTTCTTATACATTAACCATTTGCTTCATTTCTATCATAAAAATGAAATTTACCAAAGCATTATGCCGCTTTTCAGAAATTTTGGTATTTATTTTATGCAGCACTTGTAGAAATTTCCCAAAATGTATGCCAGCTGTCATGTTAAAAAAATGTTTTTTCTATCTTTTTTTTTCCTTCACATCATAGTATAAAACTAATAGTTTATTCACTATAATATACACAAAGTACAGTGTTTACAATTGTGGTTTAGGTCAGTATAATTTGATCATTATAATAACTAAATTAAGGATGCACTAGTCATGTCTGGAGAATCTAGTGAGCCTGTTGGAGGAATCACATGGTTTAGGTAGTTGGCAAAGAATATTCCTACCACTTCCTGACTAAATACAGTAGCGTAGGAAGGTGGGCTCCAGTCACATAATTTTGGGGTGCAATCTAACAAGGGGATTAGTCACATAAACACTTTTAACTGTACCCCCCCCCCATATAGCGAAACATCTTCCTACACTACTGCAAAAGGTAATGCTTACAATTGTTATACAGACTGAGAGTAGTTTGGGTCAAAATGGATACATACAATATTTCATGTAATAAAACAAAATGAATGTTAGATCTTGGAGTTCGTGGGTTGTTGTTGTGGCATGATCAGACAGTCTCCTAGACATTGTCACAACAAGCCATTAGTAACCTTGTCAACCATTCACAATGACATCATCACTAATTAGCACTTGTCTTGGTCCATTGATTCATACTGAGTGTTGTATGTATAATATTTATGCCTGTGTATGCGTAATAATAACCAGTCTTAACTCGGGGCTAAACAGTGAACAAGTAAGAACTAAGAGTGTAACGTTAACAATTGTAAAACTATTACAGCAGTAGTTCAGCTGCTAGAGCACTGGTGGCTAAAGCCAGGGGTCCTGGGTTCAATTCCCCTGCAACAACTGAGATTTTTTCACATAGTAAACCAACCTGTGGAGAGGTATACCAAAATCATCTTGAGAACAGTTCTTCAAGTCAGTAACTTACCATTAGAATAGACATAATTACTTACTCTGCTGCATTAGCATGCACTTGGGTTACAAAGCAAAGAAAACACAGATGGCAGATTGCCAGGAAAGATTGAATGTTCCCCCCCAAAAGGGCATAAACATGTTGTTGTTGTTTTAACAATTCCAGCACTAAATAAACCTTATTGATTGGGAGCCCCAATAACGTTACTCCCAACCGTGGCAGGATTGGCCCCGTTAAAGTCCTAATGACGTATGGAAATCTAGCTGTTCGCGCGACCTCTGATACGCAAGGTCTACTACTACACTAGCCCAAAAGCACGCACTCCCCTCTTTGACAACAAGCGAGGTTTAGGATACTTAACGACAGAAAATAGAGTAATTACATTGACTTAAGTAGACTGCACAATGATATAGAACCAGTGGTTTTCAGGATTATGAATAACATTATGTGTGGAAAGGGTCGACACTAAATGATAAGTCTGTGTATGCATTGTGAGGTGACAATTAGAGGTAATGATTGAGTTCAATTAACAGTTCTGACTTTGTTCTTCTACTGTTCTTGGACGTAGTCCTGAACACTATGTTACATAATATACAGCTAAAACATAATTGTAACAGTGACTATCAATCCATTGATAGTTTTGAAGGACTTTGAAGGAAAACATAGCGATCACTTGAAAGTCTCTAAATCCTGTGTTGAGCTTCAATGCACAATCAGCACAGAGAAGTAGATGCATTGAGTGTGAAGCAAGTTTTGCAAACCTGGCTTCAACTATCCAGTTTTGGGAAAAGCATGAAAAATAATTATAATAATAACGAACTTAACATACTACAGAATTAAATTTATTTTAAAACATTAACCCAAAGCTTAGATTTCTTGTTGCAGTCCTCTTAGAAGCTAGAATTTCAGCAAAATGTCTAAACATGGAGTTCAATTTCAACGTAAAATGTGTCTATATAAACAGAGAAGAGTTTAGTAAGTATAACTTTTAATTATTCCTTCAGGAAGGACTCCAATATATTTTCTATAATGTATGGTAATTTAGAATCATCACAAATTTTTGTATTTTACATATAGTGGTTTCTTGAAGCACTGAAGTGAACACAACATGCCACAAATACATTAATATTTTCACATGGCAGGTCATCACAATTATGCTTGCATTTTTCTATATTAAGCTAGTAGCTATTTTCCATAAATTATTAGTTTACTAAGTATAATTTTCATTTCTTCTACATCAGTAAAGTGATTTCAGACAGCCTGATTAAAATAATAGTAGCTACAGGATTATAGTAGACTCAAGGAGATGATTCTAAGCAAATTTAGGTGCTTATTAGTTATAGTTCAGTTTAACTGATGATGCTCACTAAACATGAAGTAAGAATAGACCAGTCTATAAGTTCTAGTTTGGAGACAGTTATAAAGATGGCTTAGTTGATTAAGGACAGCGGTATCACAAAGGTGTCTTCTGCCACTTCACTACTACAAATACATGCAGTGGTTACAATAATGAGGGAGTTTGGATGGTCCAATGGTCACCATCAGATAGTTCTAACTAATGAAACATTCTTTTAATAATCTATGACTTAAATTGTACATATTGGTAAATTAACAATATTCAATCAAATTCATTAGCAACTACAAAGTTCCCTGAGTCAAATTTAAAACCCTTATAGGCAGTTTTTATGGCCCCAATGGGAAATAATGCAATACTAACCTTAAGTGGAGAGTTTTAAAGTGGATATGTTCAGTAGAGAAACCCATCGATTCAAAACTAGTTCATGTAATTTGAAATGTACCTTGTTCTACATGTGCTAAAACTTTACGAACTTCTCTAATGACATCAATGTTAGGTATACAACAAATACGATTGCAAGCTACTACAAAAACTATGTTTAGAAAAGTACATGTGGCTGAACATTACAAACTCATGATATCATACATTAAACAATGTAATTAAAACCATGGCAACTCTGAAGTTAGTTGCCTTGAACTGATTATTCTTCTACCCGAGGCAAAAATGAAGCACAAACAAAATTACAAAACTTTGACAATCGTGACTTCCTTTCTGGAGAGAAATCTGTTCTGCGTGTTGTATTTTTGCAGCATAAAGTTTTCATTAAAAAAGAAACTAGAATTCTTCGAAGCTCTGGAATAAAGCTGGCCTCAATGATGGGGAATAGGACAGAAGATAACATCACACTTAGGAAAGAAAAAGCCTCAAATGAGTTCGCCGTTATCCACTTTTTAACCAATAATGTATTAATCACAAAGATGATATAAGGAAACCAAGTGATCAAATTAGTCAACCAAATTACACCAAATACTTTGAAAAGTCGAACCTGTTTCATGTTGTTAGAATTACTTAGCTTCCCGTGAATTTCACACTCGATATCTTTATCATTCTGAAAGTAGCTTCTCCAATATCTTGCGTTCTTCATTTGCTTCAGCGCAATGCAAAATATCCATATATTTGTAGTAAATGAAACCGTGAGGGACACTGCACCTTGCAGCACCAAAAGTAGAGGATAGTACACTGTTCTGGCCACTGATGTCTTCCCAACATGATTCAGAATACATGCGGACAGCTCGTGCTTGTACACAACATCACCAAACCCCAAAAGTGGTAGGATGGCCACAAATAGGCTATAAAGCCATAGACCACAGCAAGTTAGGGCACAACATTTGGCAGATACAATTCCGGAATATTTTAAAGCCCATTTCATGAATATAAATCTGTCCACAGAAATGGCTGTCAAAAAGTGAACGGTGAGGTTTATTAGCAAAACGATTGCCACAACCTCTATTTGGCAAAAATGGCATTTCTCAATATCGGTGCTACCGATGAAACTGCCATTAAACCCCACTACGACAATGACTGGCATTGACACTGCGCATAAGAGAAAGTCTACTATGGCTAGGTTCAGCAGGAAGATATAAGTGGGCTCCTTGTAGAGCTTCTGCCAAATAATGCTCACCATAATCAATAGATTACTTGGAATTCCAACAGATGATAGCAACAAGGACACAACAGCAGTAGCAATGGCAGATCCTTCATCTGAAGTACCTCTGCTCCGCCAAAATGTAGTAGTGACTGTGTCGTTTTCCAATCCTTTACCATCATAGCAAGAGTAATTCAAAGATGAATGCATATTCAAATGTTGAATCAAGAGAGAGTGTAAATGTTTTAGAAAATGTATCTTCCAGTTTAGTCAATTACTAAGTTACAGGAGTAAACAAGGATTCAATAAGGAACTGGAAACATTGTGACATATTTAATTATCCTACGGACATTTGTAGAGGACTAGAGAAAATTTAACTAACCTCGAACTAGAATTACTCACAGCTTCACAACACAATCACTTTTATTAGTTTTCAACCAAATCGTACTCATAAGTATATGGTAAGGAATAATATTGAAAAAGTGTGGGGGAAATGAGAAAGTGAGAAATTGAGAAAGTTCAGAATTCACTACACTTTAAAAAAAAATAGATAATGATATGAAAGAATAACTTGAAGCATTTTGCAAGTAGTTAAGCTCTTGCAATGTATGTTAATACCGCAACTAGTGGTGTGCTTCAGCACAAAATGGAGAGTGAGCCTGCTTAGTTAGGGTACATGAAACTACAGTGCTATTACATGGTTTTAGCTTCTACTTCGGTAAAAAGACAAAAGAGTATATAGCAGTTGATTGTTTATAAACAAATATAGAATTACTTTGTTACTTTTACATTAGAAATAGTAGATATTTCTAATGTTAAGCCAGCTATCTGTCACCAGTATAACTCTTGACAACAAGCACTTTATTCTCAGTAGTATTTTGAATTCCTTCATTTTCAGGGTCCAATAAAAGTTCATGCATATATCTTGCTGTACAAGACACTTTGTTGTATTTTACCTGCAATGAACAGTAATAAAGTGTTTCAAATTAATTAATAATTACAATAAAATCAACAACCAAAAAATAGGCTATAAAAAGGGTTGCAAAATCTATTTCTAGGAAATAATAGTAGTTTTGATTCTCAAGCTATAGTTAAACTTATTTGGTCCTGTAGTTCCAGAAGAAGCTGAGGATTAACTTGATATCTTTAGAAGAAAAGGAACCCGCATTTGCGTTTAAGGGGCATATGTACCATCCTATATAATATATACCAAACATGTATCCACTTTTCTATTATCCACCTCTTATACTCTCTTCCTCCAATGAATCTGACTACTAGTTTATATTAAACTGGCTTTAAGCTTGTCTTACTATCATGCCTAAAGTACTCAATTAACATGTATTAAGGGTGCTTGCACACCGCCTATGCACTCAACCCACGCAAACCGATTGAGAATCAATTAATGTTACTTGACTGTTGCCATGGATCGTAACTTCAAGGTCAAATGTTGCAGAGCTCTACTGACATGGGAACTGGGAAGACAGCTGGCTAACAGGAAGCTTACCAAAATGGTGGAGAAACTCACTGATACCTAGAAGTTATGAAGTTAAAAAGTTCCTTACTACAGGCAACTTTAGCGGTTAGTGGAAAATATTTAAAAGCTGAAAATTTATCTGCCCTTTCTGAATCATCTTTTCAATGATTCTGTCAGATTAGTTTTGTTAATTTTTATCTCAAAGTCTATTTATTCATATTTTATGCAATTTTTTTTATTGTTGTGCCGCAATTAGAATATATTTTGAAAACTAATCAATCTTCCAGTATTTCCCCCCTATATCTGCTTCTGTAAAGGAGGAGTTACCAAACTTGTGAAGTCTTTGATTTAGTTAAATAGTTAGTTAAGTTGTGTTTGGACAAATTAGACACGAATTACAGAAAACTAGTAGTGCAGTTAGCTATAAGTATAGTTTCAGTCTTCCACCTTATCAAACCCCCATCCCCTTTTTTTTCTGTGCCCAAGATCTGCCTCCTAGAAGGAGTTCTTGCTGGAGAAGTCATATCTATCTTCACATGCAGAATTGGATGTAAAGCTATCTCAGACCATATTTCTTGTTTAGCTATAGTATAAATATTATTATATTCACATTGCATTTATTTGATAGTAGCAGCTATGCATTTAGCTCAATGTTTTTGTTCATGAATGAAGACTGAAGCTATGTTGACAGTCCTTCTTAGACTGGCCACGTTTATAATATTATGATCCTGCAATTGTCTTGCCATCTTGACTTGTTGACTGGTTCCCTATTGCTCACACACAGACCACGAATTCACAACTGTTGCTAGCCACGTGAATTTACTTGGGTTTGACTCACTAACCTTATCTGTATTGTGGGTATTAAAGTTGCGTCCTTTACCTTACAACTTTGTGGTTTGGGGGTTATTAGATCAATTAAGCCTCACGTGAGTGTTTCTATGTGCGAGCACCCTTACTGAGTATCATATCATACAAACAGCCATGCAGGATCCATTGCACACATGTGTGCACTTATGCCAATTAGAACTTACAAATGTCAGTCTTTTATGGCAGTCCATAGCTTTATTTTCTTCAAACATTTTCAAGTATATATGATAATAACCAAATGGGAAGACTCCTAGTAGTGCAAATGGCCATTTTGCAAACCAACAATGCTGGAATGAACTATACGTTTGTGTTTCAACAGATTGCTTTGGAATAGTGAAGGAAGGACTAGGCTGGTTTGGAGATTCATAAAAATCTTACAAAAGGCTCGATAATTGCTATGTAATTCCAGCAGAAGTCATTTTGACCGCTCTATTTTGACTGCCCAAGTTCTACAACGACCACAAGATGCGGTAAGAGTAGCAAATCAATAGACACTCCCCTTTTCATTTAAATATTGGTGGGGTCATGGCTGCACTAGCCACACCCATTCCGCGAGTGAGAACTGGCTGTAATTTGAAGCCTGGTAAAGTGTTTTCAATTTGGGTATCCCCAGATTGTAGTGAGTTTCCAAATTGAAAACCCTTTACCAGGCTTCAAATTACAGCCAGTTCTCACTTTAATTTAGTAAATCTTAGTTTTATGTATAATTTTTTTTGTAAGACTAAACACACATAGAATTCTCACACAGCAAGAGGCTTGGCCCCAACATTCATTGTGTAGAATTGTATTGAGAAGAAGTACATACAGCTCAATTGAATACATGTTGGTGGGAAGAATACTAAGACAGAAGTCCTAAATGATCTCTAATGAAGTTATAATGATTCATTTGGAAACTTGCAGCATACACTATTGGTTAATTCATATAAACAAGAAATCGTGAATACGGTAAGAATCATCAAAATAGAAGTTACTAGTTACAGTGACAGTGACATGATATTTTTCTAAGAGTATCTTATTTCCAATTAAATGTAATAAAATATGTGCAAGAGAGGGGGGAGGAGGAAGAGCTAACACAACCATAACTTCTCTACTTTACCAGTTTAGAAATGTCCAGTATTAATGAGCTAATGCTATTACTATTACTCACTCATAAATGACCCCGTCAGAGTCATAAATAAGTTAGCATAAAAAAATGACACAAATAAAAATTAAAAAAATGGAACAGCATAGTTGATGGAAACTTGCAATAAGAAAAATTTTACTAAGGAAGAAATAAAGTGCTAACTTCGTCTAACAATTACCAGGCTAGGCATATCTGTTCTGCCATCCAGCTCTATTGTAATAAAGTACCGAGAAAAAATCTTTTGGGGCAGCACTCATGCAAGACTGTTACAAATAATTCATCATTATGATAACTTGAATGTGTAAGGGTTAATCATAGCTATTACACATTGGAGATAGAGAGAAAACTTTGGTACAAAATTTAAGCATCAATATTGATAGCATAGACAAAAAGTATTGCAGAAACAAATTTGATGAAAGTTGACATAATGTGTACCGATATTTCAAGGAATTCTATAGCAATTCTCATGGTTTACATCAACAACTTTTGATAAATTCATCTAATGTTTAAACAGCATCTCAGCCTATGTAGAATGTAGAATTCCCAAATGCTAATTCATCATAGTCTCAATAATATGATAGCAGTCAGTCAGATGTACATATGGAGAGATAAATACACGATCTTTCTCTTCATAAAATACGTCAGTAAACCATCCTAACAGTGACATACATACGTCACCATAAAACTAACTTGTATAGCTAATGTAATATATCTATAATAAATTTTATTTTATTTTTATATCATTATGCATTCTTATGATAGTTACTGCACATTGTTCTAGCTAGAAGATTGATTCAAACCTTGACCTTAGTTATTTTACTTTATTTAGCTAAACAAAGCTAATGACATAAAGTAGTTGAGAAATAAATATCTCTTTTAACATGGATGTACTCAGGTGGCAGCGAAACTGATAATTTGGTAACAGCAGTGCTTTAGACGAGTCTGGGCTGGGAAATGTTCTACTGTGCCTAAGCTATCGAAAATGTTACTATTGTAATGCCGACTTTACGGAACAAGAAAAAAGCTCACAGAAAGGGAGAAGCTCAAGATGCAATGAAAGAAGACAAAATGGATCCAAATACTGATGTAAAGGAAGATTATCAAATGAATCTCATATAGCATTAAGTATTCTGAGCCACAGAAAACAATTACAGGGGAAATGTGATCCGATATTAGTGTTGAATCGATTGCAGACTCAACAAAGAAGCCTCTTCTTAAATACATTAGAAATGCTAAGGATTCTGTGATAGTATATAGATAGTCAGTTGTTTAGATTCTATCGATCCCATGACGTCGGCTGCCCTGAAGGCATGACACGCAAACACACCCAAAACACTTTGTTTACCATTGATAGTGTATAGAAAGTAAAATATAGATAATTCACAAAAAAAAAAGAAGATATATAAACATACTTGGGACTATTAAATGAGTAGTTTTAAGAAAATAAAAGTCTATGGGACAAAAAGGATGTTAAGTGGATGATGCTACAACAACGTGGGCTGCTCTCCTGCTTCCGTACAATGATGTATTAGCTTTTATAGCTCGCATATAATACACACCCAAGTTTTAGATTTTACATTAAGTAATGTCTCATTAGAAGAAAGTCGGACATTAATTCTAACAAGGTCATGAAATGGATATTAATCTGGCAGGGATATAAAAGTGTAATGAAAGTGGGGCAGTGCTACTGTTGTTCATTTCCATTTAAATTATTTTCACTTTTCAGTCATCATTCTCGGGATTTTTTCTCTGCTCTTGCATAATTTTAAAGTGGCACAGTATTGCCACATAAACTTAAGCTAAACATTATATAATTATTCTGGCTGCATACACAGAAGCTGACTGTTGTAAAACTTATAACAGTGCTCACCTGTGAAACTTCATTCTAAGCCTCAATAGTAGATGCTGGATAAAGTAAACAAAGTTGAGAAATGCAAGGTCAAAGGTCGTAACTAGTGGTTGTCAATTTCAATGCAGCTTAAATACAAATTGATGAGTTGGCAGAGTGAGTGGTGTATTTGATAACTATGTAATTGGTGAGCGAGCAAAGCAAGCAAGATGATCAGGGGAAGCACAATCTAAAATAGGTGATATTTGTTAATATATATAATATGTTAGGACGTATGCATATCATTTTTGAGCTTTGACCCCCTAGAACTTTTGTATTTGCTTGGTGGTCAACCCTGTCCTACACCTCACAAACACAACTCAATCTTAGGTCTAGTGATCTTCACATGTATCGCTTAAGAAAATTCCAATTGTTTACTCCTTTGAGTAGGGTTGCCTCTTATGATCTCAGTATTGCAGGATGCAGTTAGGTCCTACGAACTTATCAGAGTTCATTTTCTATTCAAATTAGTGCCAGTGGTATGTTATCTTGGTTAATGCACTGTAATAACTGTATGCTCTATGATATAGTATTGCTCTTACTTTAAAAGGCATTGTCCATTAAGTCTTGTGTTGGTATACCCAGTGAACTAATGTGTGTGTGTGTGTGTGTGTGTGTGTGTGTGTGTGTGTGTGTGTGTGTGTGTGTGATATAATTCTAGCTGGGTCAGCTTGATCGCGATTTGTGCTGAAAACACATCAGCTAAAGCACTTCACTATTGTATAGCTACTCCCTAAAAACACACAAGTTTGTAGTAGAAGTGATCATACTAATAATTGCATTCTAAATGCATGTCATCTTATCGAAGATCAGTTTTGAAAAAACACTACAATTTCCTAAGTTTCCATGCAGATTGTGTAATCCGCAAGGCTAAACTGAAACATAATGGCTAGCGTGTAAACAATATGTGATCTATTCTCAATATTGGTAGTTTTTGGTACCCTCAGGGCACATGATTGTGCTAGCCGTAACACTCTGCTCTGTCACTTAGAACGCCTGACAGTCTATCAACAATTTGATTATAAAAAAAACTGAAGACCAAGCAAACCAAATTTAGACCTTAAATGATGAACGGAACTCCAATTCCATATTTTGATTACAATTTACAAAGATATTGTCAAATTTAGTGTACACCTGGGTATACAATTTTTATCTCTATGATTCTCTGTCCCTGTGTAATTGCTTGAGTATTGGATAAACCAGCAGTGCATTACTGACTGGGATTGACAATACAATTTAAGTGATCATTCAGAATTACAGTTGAAATGATCCACGTCTCTAAATTATTATTTGTGAAACTATAAGTTGCACTGTTTTGCTGGAGCACACTGGGAAAAATGAAAGTTTATGGTAGCTACTATTGTGAACAATCCTAATTCCTACTAGAATGTTTAACTACAACTATTTAGACCTTAATAATATGATTACAATTATTCAAAATGGAAATTTGACTTTTTGTTTTGTACTTGCAGACTCTAATCCATTACTTACTTATGACCTAAGAACAATTCGTCAATGTATTAGTGGTAAATCATTTAAAAGGGACATACACTCAGCTTAAGTCTTGTCTGTAAAATGGATCACAGGATGGCTCGCCACTATTCTATTTTCACAATCATCTTCATGAACATGAATCATAAGCTGATAACATCTCAATATTTTGCAAGAGACGTATCTCGTATATCAACATAATATACTGTTAACTCATAACAGATTGTCTCCCAAAGTTTCCCACTAACAAACTATTGATTGTTATTCTACCGGGAATACTAATGGCCACAGATAAGCAAGACTGTTGGGACAGTTAAAAAAAAACAAAAAAAACCAGCTCTCTTCTATAAATAAAGAAGAGACAAATTTAACCACTTGAAAGTTGGTTCAATTCGTTTGAATTTCCAACCACTATAACCAAGTGACAAATAAGGCATTGGTGGTAGAACAGATTTCACAATGGAATTCAAGGACCTCATTGTTTTGTTGGCAGTTATATTTTCAGCTACAGCTGCTCCTACTGACTCTGAGGAGGCATTGCTGCAAGTTGCACTAGACAATGAAATAAACCAAGGGGAAACAAAGGCAGATGTAGCAGCAGCAGAATCTACTGGAGAGCAACTACTGAACGTTGTTGGCACAGTTCTGGACTTAGTCAAAGAGTACAACCAAGGGGGAGCTTCCAATCCTTCCACTAAATCACAAAAGGCTGCTGGCAATTCCTTTTCAAAGGATGACATACGTGGCAATAGACTTCGAATGTTGCCCGTTGGTTCACCTAATTCTGATACACGTCAAGGCTCTTCAACACCAAAAAAGCCTCTATGTGGGCGTATTGATAAGCCATGCACTCAGACGTTTTTACCCGAAGAGGTGCAGGATCACTACAATACACCAATAGTAAGCAGCTGCTTTAGTTTTCTTTTTTGCACAATTGTATAATTACTCGTAAGTTTTTTTAATCTTCAATAATTATCTTTATTAACAATACATTTTATAATGCATTCTGATTCATTTAGAAGACTGGAGATGATTTAAATGCAGAAACAGAAGCTATTGGAGCACTTCTGGCTGGAGCTTTTAAGGCATTCAAAGCATTTAAAGCAATTAAGAGTCTTATACCAAAATCTGGTTCCAATTCTGGTGGTTCAGATTCTGATTCCAACTCTGGCTCCAGTCCTGGATCAAACTTTTTGGACCGCATCCCGAATGGGGCTCCCTCTCGATATGGTAATTACGCTCGCAACTTCCTTGGATTTCCTGACGACATTGGGGGAAGAAGGGGCACAAGAACTGATGTTCCACAGATAGAGAGTGAAGAAACAGAACAGGAACAAGAACAAGCATCAAAGGAAAGGGAGCAAACAGAAGATGCTAAAATTGAACGTTACAGGAAGTTACGATCCTTTTTGGGTAAAGCACTGAGAGTGGTCAACCGCAAGCTTAAGTCACGAAAGAGAAGCCCAACTGAGGACAGAGATGCTGTAAATAATCCCACGGGATGGAAAGACCTCGGCCGTAACCTAATAGGGATGGTTGGAGACAAACTAGATCCAGCTGGGAGAAATCCAAGTCTGGAAACAGACCAAACTGCTCGTAAACAGGTGACAGATAAAATCCAGCTTCTTAGACGCACCTTCGGATTTAGCGGAAGTGATCCCAGTTCAGAAATGGAAGCTGAGGAACAGAAAATGAAAATTTCACGCAAGGTAAGGAACAAGTTACTAAATATGGCTCAAAAACTGCTGGAGCGTCTCAAAAGCAAAAAAACCGGAGGTGACAAAGAAGCCACTGTTGAAGAAGATGAAGCAGAGTTGGAGTATTTACTCAATTTTGACACTGGACACCACACTCTCAAGACTGCTTCTGAAAATAACACAAAATAAGGATCGATTCCTTGAAAATTGAACAAATTTTGGCTGAACTTTTTGTTGTTTGGATTGAGTTTATATTAAACCATTAGAAACATTATAAATGCAATACGTTATTGACTTCAACTGTTTTAGTTTTATCGTGTAAAGAGTGATTATTTTGAGGTGAATATTTTTTTTTTCATTTACCAAATTTAAGGGAATAATAAATAAACAAAATGGTGACTGCAAAGGAATTGAACTCATGCCTAATTAAAGTCATAGCTTCAGAACAGAGACTGCACAAGATTTGCATGCCTACTACATTTTATCTTGATACATGTTGAGCACACACCACTTATATTACTACAGTCTTATACTCTAACTATAGGCAAACAATACTAAACAGAGAAAGAAATTGTGAATACTAAATTGTTAAGAATGGCCTGTAGAAACATTTATGGTTAGAATATCAGACGCCTTTAATCTTTGCTTCATTTTTTTCTCACAGTATTTTTCCTACAATTTTTCGTTGCTTTTAAAAAAACCTGGGGTCAAGGGCTAGATGTCATTTCTCTACCACATTCAATTAATGCTCTTGTGAGCATATATGAATAATTCACCCTAAGATTAGACTTAGTAGAAATAACAATAGCCAACTTGTCATCGTTGTACATATCTAGAAATACAATTATGCTCAGAATTAAATCATTTGAGAAAACTGACCTTGTGAAAGTAAATCAAAAAGGAAATGTGATGAAGAAAAAAAGGTGGCGGCATGCAATAGAGTAACAACTAACTGCTTAATAGTTATTAAGAGCTGGGAAGAATATCTGGTTATCTGATTA
>WLWD01001988.1_pt1 | contig 61432 bp, 44 predicted proteins | sample 6712731 | NCBI WGS metagenome assembly WLWD01 (sample SAMN12718690, study PRJNA576275) | sponge metagenome | isolation source: marine sponge | host: Mycale hentscheli | place: New Zealand: South Island, Marlborough, Capsize Point | collected 2014-11-01 | reverse complement strand
GGTCACCATGCGTCCACTTCATTAGGTCACCATGGTGTCCACTTCACTAGGTCACCATGTGTTCACTTCACTAGGTCACCATGCGTCCACTTCACTAGGTCACCATGCGTCCACTTCACTAGGTCACCATGCGTCCACTTCACTAGGTCACCATGTGTCCACTTCACTAGGTCACCATGCGTCCACTTCATTAGGTCACCATGGTGTCCACTTCATTAGGTCACCATGTGTCCACTTCATTAGGTCACCATGTGTCCACTTCACTAGGTCACCATGTGTCCACTTCATTAGGTCACCATGTGTCCACTTCATTAGGCCACCATGTGTCCACTTCATTAGGTCACCATGTGTCCACTTCATTAGGTCACCATGTGTCCACTTCACTAGGCCACCATGTGTCCACTTCATTAGGTCACCATGTGTCCACTTCATTAGGTCACCATGTGTTCACTTCATTAGGTCACCATGTGTCCACTTCACTAGGCCACCATGTGTCCACTTCACTAGGTCACCATGTGTCCACTTCATTAGGTCATCATGTGTCCACTTCATTAGGTCACCATGTGTCCACTTCATTAGGTCACCATGTGTTCACTTCATTAGGTCACCATGTGTTCACTTCATTAGGTCACCATGTGTTCACTTCATTAGGTCATCGTGTGTCCACTTCATTAGGTCACCATGTGTTCACTTCATTAGGTCACCATGTGTCCACTTCACTAGGTCACCATAGTGTCCACTTCACTAGGTCACCATGTGTCCACTTCATTAGGTCACCATGTGTCCACTTCATTAGGTCACCATGTGTTCACTTCATTGAGTCACCATGTGTCCACTTCACTAGGTCACCATGTGTCCACTTCATTGGGTCACCATGTGTCCACTTCATTGGGTCACCATGTGTCCACTTCATTAGGTCATCGTGTGTCCACTTCACTAGGTCACCATGTGTCCACTTCACTAGGTCACCATGTGTCCACTTCATTGGGTCACCATGTGTCCACTTCATTGGGTCACCATGTGTCCACTTCATTAGGTCATCGTGTGTCCACTTCACTAGGTCACCATGTGTCCACTTCATTGGGTCACCATGTGTCCACTTCATTAGGTCATCGTGTGTCCACTTCATTAGGTCACCATGTGTCCACTTCACTAGGTCACCATGGTGTCCACCTCATTAGGTCACCATGTGTCCACTTCACTAGGTTACCATGGTGTCCACCTCATTAGGTCACCATGTGTCCACTTCACTAGGTCACCATGGTGTTTATTTCATTGGTCAAAACCTGTGTCCACTTCATTGGGTCACCATGTTGTCCACTTCGTGGGGTCCCACCATGTGTTCCCTTCATTGGGTCACCATGTGTCCACTTCATTAGGTCACCATGGTGTCCACTTCATTGGGTCACCATGTGTCCACTTCATTAGGGCATCATGTGTCCACTTCATTGGGTCACCATGTGTCCACTTCATTAGGTCATCATGTGTCCACTTCATTGGGTCACCATGTGTCCACTTCATTAGGTCATCATGTGTCCACTTCATTAGGTCATCATATGTCCACTTCATTAGGTCATCATGGTGTTTATTTCATTTTATTTCTATGAATTTGGCTAGATTTTGATTATTGGGGAATGAGATGGTTTTCTGTAGCTGTGTTTATACACTGATGCTCTAGCTTGCAGTAGTTGATGGAGGCCAGCAGTGGAATGGACTAAGTTTGGAATGTTATGGTTGAGGCATGGCTGGTCTGACCACCACAAGTACAACATATAGGTTTGTGGTTGGTAAAACTTGTCACTGCTGACCATATGTTGGTGTAGAGTGTGTAGGTGTTTACAATGCAGTCATGCTGGGCATTGAAATCTGTGTGATGTGTATCTTGTTGTGCAGTCATGTCATGTGCAGTCCTGTGTTGCTGGACTTTGTGTGTGTATTTTGTGCAGTTATGTGGGAGATCATTGTTGCTGACAGTTGTAGTCAATATGTGTATGTTTGTGTGTTATTGGATATGAGTTGCTGCTGAAACTTATATTCAGTTACTAGGGTATGGTCCACACCGTCAGAATGTTTGTGTGGATGTTTGTACTTCAGTCTTAGTGGTCATTTTTAACTTATGTGACCAGTGACTAGAGGTAGTGATGAGGTTCTCATGTGCCAGTGACTAGAGGTAGTGATGGGGTTCTCGTGTGACCAGTGACTAGAGGTAGTGATGGGGTTCTCATATGACCAGTGACTAGAGGTAGTGATGAGGTTCTCATATGACCAGTGACTAGAGATTGTGATGAGGTTCTCATATGACCAGTGACTAGAGGAAGTGATGAGGTTCTCATGTGACCAGAGACTAGAGGTAGTGATGGGGTTCTCATGTGACCAGTGACTAGAGATAGTGATGGGGTTCTCATGTGACCAGTGACTAGAGGTAGTGATGGGGTTCTCATATGACCAGTGACTAGAGGTAGTGATGGGGTTCTCATATGACCAGTGACTAGAGGTAGTGATGGGGTTCTTATATGACCAGTGACTAGAGGTAGTGATAAGGTTCTCATGTGACCAGTGACTAGAGGTAGTGATGAGGTTCTCATGTGACCAGTGACTAGAGGTAGTGATGAGTTCTCATGTGACCAGTGACTAGAGGTAGTGATGGGGTTCTCATGTGACCAGTGACTAGAGGTAGTGATGAGAATCTCGTGTGACCAGTGACTAGAGGTAGTGATGGGGTTCTTATGTGACCAGAGACTAGAAGTAGTGATGAGGTTCTTATGTGACCAGTGACTAGAGGTAGTGATGAGGTTCTCGTGTGACCAGTGACTAGAGGTAATGATGGGGTTCTTATATCCTCTAGTCACTGGTCACATGAGAACCTCATCACTACCTCTAGTCACTGGTCACGTGAGAACCTTATCACTACCTCTAGTCACTGGTTATTAGTGATGGGGTTCTCATGTGACCAGACTAGAGATAGTAATGAGGTTCTCATATGACCAGTGACTGGAGGTAGTGATGAGGTTCTCATATGACCAGTGACTAGAGGTAGTGATAAAGTTCTCATGTGACCAGTGACTAGAGGTAGTGATGAGGTTCTCATGTGACCAGTGACTAGAGGTAGTAATGAGGGTCTCATGTGACCAGTGACTAGAGGTAATGATGGGGTTCTTATATGACCAGTGACTAGAGGTAGTGATAAGGTTCTCATGTGACCAGTAACTAGAGGTAGTGATGAGGTTCTCATGTGACCAGTGACTAGAGGTAGTAATGAGGGTCTCATGTGACCAGTGACTAGAGGTAGTGATGGGGTTCTCATTTGACCAGTGACTAGAGGTAGAGATGAGGTTCTCATGTGACCAGTGACTAGAGGTAGTGATGAGGTTCTCATGTGACCAGTGACTAGAGGTAGTGATGAGGTTCTCGTGTGACCAGTGACTGGAGGTAGTGATGGGATTCTCATATGACCAGTGACTAGAGGTAGTGATGAGGTTCTCGTGTGACCAGTGACTAGAGGTAATGATGGGGTTCTTATATGACCAATGACTAGAGGTAGTGATAAGGTTCTCATGTGACCAGTGACTAGAGGTAGTGATGAGGTTCTCATGTGACCAGTGACTAGAGGTAGTGATGAGGGTCTCATGTGACCAGTGACTAGAGGTAGTGATTGGGTTCTCATGTGACGAGTGACTAGAGGTAGTGATGAGGTTCTCATGACCAGTGACTGGAGGTAGTGATGGGATTCTCATATGACCAGTGACTAGAGGTAGTGATGAGGTTCTCGTGTGACCAGTGACTAGAGGTAGTGATGAGGTTCTCATGTGACCAGTGACCAGAGGTAGTGATGAGGTTCTCATGTGACCAGTGACTAGAGGTAGTGATGAGGTTCTCATGTGACCAGTGACTAGAGGTAGTGATGAGGGTCTCATGTGACCAGTGACTAGAGGTAGTGATGGGGTTCTCATGTGACCAGTGACTAGAGGTAGTGATGAGGTTCTTATGTGATCAGTGACTAGAGGTAGTGATGAGGTTCTCATATGACCAGTGACTAGAGGTAGTGATGAGGTTCTCGTGTGACCAGTGACTAGAGATAGTGATAAGGCTCTCATGTGACCAGTGACTAGAGGTAGTGATGCGGTTCTCGTGTGACCAGTGACTAGAGGTAGTGATAAGGCTCTCATGTGACCAGTGACTGGAGGTAGTGATGAGGTTCTCATGTGACCAGTGACTGGAGGTAGTGATGAGGTTCTCGTGTGACCAGTGACTAGAGGTAGTGATGAGGTTCTCATATGACCAGTGACTAGAGGTAGTGATGAGGTTCTCATATGACCAGTGACTGGAGGTAGTGATGAGGTTCTCATGTGACCAGTGACTGGAGGTAGTGATGAGGTTCTCGTGTGACCAGTGACTAGAGGTAGTGATGAGGTTCTCATATGACCAGTGACTAGAGGTAGTGATGGGGTTCTCATATGACCAGTGACTGGAGGTAGTGATGAGGTTCTCATGTGACTAGTGACTAGAGTTAGTGGTGAGGTTCTCATGTGACCAGTGACTAGAGGTAGTGATGAGGTTCTCGTGTGACCAGTGACTAGAGGTAGTGATGAGGATCTCATGTGACCAGTGACTAGAGGTAGTGATGGGGTTCTCGTGTGACCAGTGACTAGAGGTAGTGATGGGTTTCTCATATGACCAGTGACTAGAGGTAGTGATGAGGTTCTCATGTGACTAGTGACTAGAGGTAGTGATGAGGTTCTCATGTGACCAGTGACTAGAGGTAGTAACGAGGTTCTCATATGACCAGTGACTAGAGGTAGTGATGGGGTTCTCATATGACCAGTGACTAGAGGTAGTGATGAGGTTCTCATGTGACTAGTGACTAGAGGTAGTGATGAGGTTCTCATGTGACCAGTGACTAGAGGTAGTAACGAGGTTCTCATATGACCAGTGACTAGAGGTAGTGATGAGGATCTAATGTGACCAGTGACTAGAGGTAGTGATGAGGTTCTCATGTGACCAGTGACTAGAGGTAGTGATGAGGTTCTCATATGACCAGTGACTAGAGGTAGTAACGAGGTTTTCGTGTGACCAGTGACTAGAGGTTGTGATGGGTTTCTCATATGACCAGTGACTAGAGGTAGTGATGAGGTTCTCATGTGACTAGTGACTAGAGGTAGTGATGAGGTTCTCATGTGACCAGTGACTAGAGGTAGTAACGAGGTTCTCATATGACCAGTGACTAGAGGTAGTGATGGGGTTCTCGTGTGACCAGTGACTAGAGGTATTGATGAGGATCTCATGTGACCAGTGACTAGAGGTAGTGATGAGGTTCTCATGTGACCAGTGACTAGAGGTAGTGATGAGGTTCTCGTGTGACCAGTGACTAGAGGTAGTGATGGGGTTCTCATATGACCAGTGACTAGAGGTAGTGATGGGGTTCTCGTGTGACCAGTGACTAGAGGTAGTGATGAGGATCTCATGTGACCAGTGACTAGAGGTAGTGATGAGGTTCTCATGTGACCAGTGACTAGAGGTAGTGATGAGGTTCTCGTGTGACCAGTGACTAGAGGTAGTGATGGGATTCTCATATGACCAGTGACTAGAGGTAGTGATGAGGTTCTCATATGACTAGTGACTAGAGGTAGTGATGAGGTTCTCATATGACTAGTGACTAGAGGTAGTGATGGGATTCTCATATGACCAGTGACTAGAGGTAGTGATGAGGTTCTCATATGACCAGTGACTAGAGGTAGTGATGGGGTTCTCATATGACCAGTGACTAGAGGTAGTGATGGGTTTCTCATATGACTAGTGACTAAAGGTAGTGATAAGGTTCTCATGTAACTAGTGACTAGAGGTAGTGATGAAGTTCTTATGTGACCAGTGATTAGAGGTAGTAACGAGGTTCTCATATGACCAGTGACTAGAGGTAGTGATGGGGTTCTCGTGTGACCAGTGACTAGAGGTAGTGATGATGATCTCATGTGACCAGTGACTAGAGGTAGTGATGGGGTTCTCATATGACCAGTGACTAGAGGTAGGATGAGTTCTCATAGACTATGTGACTAGAGGTAGTGATGAGTTCTCATGTGACTAGTGACTAGAGGTAGTGATGAGGTTCTCGTGTGACCAGTGACTTGAGGTAGTGATGGGGTTCTCATATGACCAGTGACTAGAGGTAGTGATGAGGTTCTCATATGACCATTGACTAGAGGTAGTGATGAGGTTCTCATGTGACCAGTGACTAGAGGTAGTGATGAGGTTCTCGTGTGACCAGTGACTAGAGGTAGTGATGGGGTTCTCATATGACCAGTGACTAGAGGTAGTGATGAGGTTCTCATGGGACTAGTGACTAGAGGTAGTGATGACGTTCTCATGTGACTAGTGATTAGAGGTAGTGATGAGGTTCTGATGTGACCAGTGACTAGAGGTAGTAACGAGGTTCTCATATAACCAGTGACTAGAGGTAGTGATGGGGTTCTCGTGTGACCAGTGACTAGAGGTAGTGATGGGGTTCTCATATGACCAGTGACTAGAGGGTGATGAGTTTCTCATGTGACTAGTGACTAGAGGTAGTAATGAGGTTCTCATACATATGACCAGTGACTAGAGGTTGTCAGTCAATCTGTCGTCAATTAATCTGTCGTCAGTCAATCTGTCGTCGGTCAATCAGTCGTCAGTTAATCTGTTAGTCTGTCAATCTGTCGTCAGTCAATCTGTTAGTCAGTCAATGTGTCATCAGTCATTCTGTCGTCAGTCAATCTGTTAGTCAGTCAATCTGTCAGTCAGTCAATCTGTCGTCAGTCAATCTGTCGTCAGTCAATCTGTCATCTGTCATCAGTCAATCTGTCGTCAGTCAATCTGTTAGTCAGTCAATGTGTCATCAGTCAATCTGTCGTCAGTCAATCTGTCGTCAGTCAATATTTTAGTCAGTCAATCTGTCATCAGTCAATCTGTTAGTCAGTCAATCTGTCGGTCAGTCAGTCAATCTGTCGTCAGTCAATCTGTCGTCAGTTAATCTGTTAGTCAGTCAATCTGTCAGTCAGTCAATCTGTCAGTCAGTCAGTCAATCTGTCGTCAGTCAATCTGTTAGTCAGTCAGTGTGTTGTCAGTCAATCTGTCATCAGTCAGTGTGTTGTCAGTCAATCTGTCATCAGTCAGTCAGTCAATCTGTCAGTCAGTCACTCAATAAGTTTGTCAGTCTGTCAATAATTCTGTCTGTCAGCCTGTCACTGCTGTTGTATTTCAATTGAATGCCACACATTTTTTTTTTTTTTTAATGACTCGGCTATAGTATTACTACTCTAATTTCATTATTTTTATCCTCATCAGTCAGGATTTTTTTTTTCTAGTTATACATTGCTGTTGTTGTTAATTATTATTAATAATAATATTATTAGTATTACTACTACTACCGCTGTTATTATTATTATTATATGTAGGTAATAATCCAAGTTGGCCTTCGCTTGTGATGGAGTCTAATTTACCGATGGATCTGGTCATCCGGACTGCTGGGAATATCATATGTCTACCATTCAGATATCGTTTTCCATGAGCTGTTCTCTGGGAGCCTTGGGGTTCTCTGCAGTCACTCTACTGTATACATCTTCTATGAGACTGAACTACAAACTAGCTGTACTAGTTGTCATTTCACTGATTTCGTTTCATTCACACTCATGTGATCTAGTAGACTTGGTAGCGTGACATGCTACAATTATTTGCAGAAAATCAAAGTTTAAAATGAGTGTATGTTAGCAGTAAGCTTGCTTGGTTCTGTTGTGGTGTGATTGAGGACCTGTTACTAAAACTGATGTATATTATTATTTTTATTCAGTTTTATTTAAATAAGTAAAAGCAGCAACATGAGTATACTAACTTGGCAAGTGTAAAATCGGAGTAAAGAATATCAGAACCTGTTACACATCGAGGAAATGCTATTGCGACTATGGCCTCAACTTATTGATGCATTAGATCTGTAGGAGCGCTCGGCTGATCCGTAGATCGCTTCGTACTCTACCTGATAACAGCAAGGTACGCTGCCACCAGAGAGAATCAACCTGAGGACTATCAACCGTAGTCGTTCCCCAGTCAACGAATTGTTACCCTCAACTTAGCTTGGCTTAGCTTAGGTTAAGTGTAATTGAAACTCTGGTGTAGTCAGCACATGGCACAGAATATATACCTAGTCCTGACTCCACCCAACCAATAGCAACAACCAATGAGATGATGACAAAAACGACCAATCAGAATGATATAAACGAAATGCTCTATAGATCAACAAGTTCCTGTATTAGGCATGCGTGAGATGAAGGTAACTAAATGACATGCGTGAAATAATGTACTAAATGACATGCGTGAAATAATGTTTATACGTTCTATATCTTTATCTTCAATCTGTATTCTTTACTCTACATTTCTCTACTTCATTCTTCTCTTTCCTCTCTTTGCTCTTTCCTTCATCTGCTTCATGTGGGTGTATGCCCACATCTCCCCCCTCCTTAAAACGACGGGTGTCATCAGCACTGACATCTGATGAATCTCTGCAACGGCTAAGGTTATCTGCGACCACATTGTCCGCACCCGAACGATAAACAACACTAAAATTAAACATAGACAGTTTCATGCTCCAATTCAAAATACGTCTATTAACTTGACTCTTCGACATCATCCCAACTAAACCTTTGTGATCAGTCACAACAGTAAAATGACGGCCATATAGGAAATAGGCGAAATGTCTCACTGACTCGTATATACCCAGACCCTCAAGTTCTTGGGCACTATAAGTCTTCTGGGCATCATGAAGTTGCTTGGAATAAAAGGCCACAGGAAGTTTCTCCTCTCCACGAATCACAGAAAGCACGGCACCCACACCCGTTGAACTGGCATCCGTGTCTAGTACAAAAACATCACTAACACACGGAACATGTAAACACACTGACTCAGACAAAGAATGATACAAACCATAAAATGCATCCAGCATTGAATTCGACCAACTCACCCCCCCAGACATTGCCGCAGACGTGTGAGGAGTGAGGACAGAGGACCATCGATGAAAATCCGAAATAAACCTCCGATAGAACCCTACTAACCCCAAGAAGGCTCTGAGCTGCCTCCTGGTTTTTGGAACAGGATGGTCCCGAATAGCTGCAACTCTAGCAGCAGGAACAGTCACCTTACCATCTCCTAACAGGTGACCTAAAAACTCGAGAGTTCTCTTGCCAAACTGGCACTTGGCCCTTTTACAAGTAAGGCCAGCATCTCTTAAAGCATCCAAAACTCTTCTCAAATGTACAACATGCTCACTCCAACACGATGACACAACAAGGATGTCGTCAATATACACCCGAGCAAAATCAACACACTCCACAAGCACCTCCTCCATCAAACGTTGGAACACAGAAGGCGCGTTAGTAAGCCCAAAAGGCATCCTTCTATACCTAAACTTGCCAAATGGACAAACAAAACTAGTCTTGTCACGGTCTTCCTCCTTCACCACCACTTGGTGAAAACCCTTTGCCAAATCTATCTTTGAAAGCACGCGACCAGACCCAACCTTTTCAACCATCTCATCAAATGAGGGAATGTAATAAGGCTCCTTGATGGTTCTCTCATTGAGCCGTCTATAATCAACACAAAGACGGACACTACCGTCAGGCTTCCGGACTGGGACCAATGGTGAGGCCCAGTTACTCTGGCACCGTTCAATGATGCCTTGCTCCACCAAGCTATCTAGCTCCTTCCGTACTTTATCCCTAATACCTAAAGGGACAGAATAAGGTGTCTGCCTAATAGGTTCTCCTTCACTCGTCTTAATCTCCAACACAACACGATCAGTGTATCCAGGTCTGTCAGAAAATACGTCTTTGTAATCGCTCAGTAATTCGTCCAATTCACACTCAACAAACCCTTCACATACACCTTTCAATACACTACTACTCTCACTCTCTTCTTCAATCACAACATCCAATCTCTTTATCTCAGCTCTCTCCTTAAATGCTTTCAAGCAGTTCACATGCACTACCTTATTGTGCTTGACCTTCCCGATCTTCCCAGTTTACAGCACCTACTCTCTCAACTACCACATATGGACCTTGCCACGAATCTGACAATTTACAGGTCATACCTGGCACACGGTACAACACATGATCACCCTTATCAAACACTCTCAACTTGGTCCCCCTATTCAAATACTGTATCCTACTCTCTCTTCCCTTGGCCATACCTAAGGCCGCGCTATCTCTGAGGCTTTCTAACCTCTCTGACATTCTCAACACCCACTCACACACATTAAGCTTCTTGGAATCAGTCTCGTATAACCCATGATACAGGGCGTCTAAAGGCGTTCTTACCCGAAACCCATAAACTAAATCAAATGGGCTGTACCCCGAATCTCTATGAGGCATCTGTCTCAAAACAAACATGACAAAATTCAGCTGCTCTACCCAATCCAAACCTTCATCCAAACACTTCCCTAAAACACTCTTCATTGTGCCGTGCATACGCTCGACACAACCGTTTGACTCGGGGTGATAGGGAGATGTTTTAACTTTCTCCACCCCGAGCCAGGAACACAACTGTCCCATAACCCTGCCGCAGAACTGGCTACCCTGGTCACTAAGGACCACCTCCGGGACCGAAGTCCTGGAGAAAATACTCCATAGCCCCTCTACCACTGACTTAGCTGTAACGCTACGAAGGGGCACTGCCTCTGGCCATCTCGTTGCCAAACAAATGTATGTTAGAATATATCTGCAACCTCCCTTCCCCTTTGGGAGTGGCCCCACTAGATCTATAGCCACATTCTCAAATGGCTCGGCCAACACTGGCTGTTCTACAGCCGGAGCTCTTCTCGGCTTATACTTACTTCTCACTTGACATTTCTCACAACTTCTACAATATTTAACAATCTCTCTCACCATACCAGGCCAAACAAAATACCTACCTACCAACTTGGACACCTTCTCAGCCCCAAGGTGTCCATTACGGTCATGTCCTAAGACAAGCACTCTCTCTCTTATACTTCTTGGTAACACTAACACTTCACGAAACTCATCCCATGTAACATACAATTCCCTAACCAATACACCCCTATTCCATTTAAATCCACGCTCCTTTCTATCTGCCAATTCCCTCCATTCCCTTAAACTGGGATCTTCCTTAATCTCTCTCTCCAAACTCTCCTTCTCCTGACCTTCCCTAACAGGTCCAATCTCGCTGGCTATCTCCCCAAGCTTACTATGCACAGACTCACTAGTGACTAACTTCTCAAGAGGAATAGCACTCCCCTTGTCTCCATCCTCCCCTGCTTTCGCCTGGGGCTGCTCAGCTTCAGGCGAACCTTCCGCATCATCCACCCCATGGTCATCCCCCACCTTACTCACAGTTTCAGGCATATTTAAGGGTTCAGACTGGCTACTCACAGGATCACTGGGCTCATGCGCACACTCACCCTCTGGAGGAATCACATCCCAAGCCTCACAACTATCGACTCCCTCATCGCACTCATCTAACTCTGACTCTCTCTTAGCCATGCTCCTTGTCAACACATTGACATCAGCTTTCTCCCCATCTCTGTAAGCTCTGATAGCTTCCCTGTAAGCCGCAGCCTCCTGGTCATCTACCAGAGAGACCGGCACTAAACACGATACACCTAACGGTTCACTCTCATCTACAACCGTCTTGACTACCTTCCTAAACCCCCCAATAACAAACTCACACATAAAACACTTGTGCAATCTCTCCACACCTCCACAACCTCTCACCATTACATCTTTCTCCCACACAACCCCTTCAGGGACTAATGCCCTGGGAACAGAGGCTAGCTCAGCTCCTGAGTCGATCAACACCGCAGTCTTGACTCCACTCACACTACCTACAGCCACGTTCAACTGAACCCCCGACTTAGCCTGCCTAAGCACAGATAACTTAGTGGGAGGCTCTTTCTTAACAGCCACTGCCCCCTTCTTGCTCGTACATTCCGGACTCTTATGCCCACTCTTCCCGCATGTGTAACACGTTGGCACTCTTGCCACGTAACTAGCTCCTGACTTATCCTTTTTACATTCACTCGCCCTATGGCCCTTCTCACCACAACTATAGCAAGTAACTACAAACCCGGTATTCCCCCCCACTCGATCCCTAGTATTTCCCCCCACTCGATCCCCAACAAAACTCTGGGACTTACCACTCTGCCCATACGTACTCTCCTTTTCTCTGTAACCCCTGTAGCCTCTGCTACTACCACTCTCTACAGGCCCACTGCCTAAACTCCTAAAATAGTTTCCCGGCTGTCTTCCAGACATCCAGTCTTCTAATGACTCTCTCAATACCCCCCACTTCCCAATCTTCTTAGCATCAATAAAGGTCTTGCCACTCTCAGGCAGACATCTCCTCAGGACTGCCAATGCTGCAGCCACAGTACAGTCTTCTACCGAGTTACACTCCTGAAACATGCCACTGGTCACCCTAACCAGCCAATCCGCTATACCACCGGCAGACATACTCTTAAATACATCACTATTTGCACACAACAATTGGTTTCCATATGTGATGGCTGTTTCCCCCACAGCCTTTAATAATCCCTTCTTAATAACATCATACTTCTCTCCGTCGTCTATATCTTTTGTCATCCTCTTACACAGGGCTTCCGTCAACTTAGGGTATAACCTATCACCCCAACTATCCATACTGACTTCTCCCATCCTCATTATTCTCTCAAATTTCTCCAAATATGCACTTAACTCTGTACCCTCCTTGTACATTCCCAAACCTTTCAACTTTTCATGCAACAGCTCACGTCTTTCTCTCGCACGGTTGTCCTCACGTCGGTCATTCCGTCGCCGTGCATCCTCCACGCTGCGTCGGGTTTCATCCTCCTCCCGGCGTCTTTGCTCCTCTTCTTCTCTCCTGGCCAAAAGCCTCTCTTCAGCCACTCTATGCCGCTCCTTCTCCTCCTCAAATGCAAGTCCCTGTAACTCCATCATTTTAGCTCGTTCTTTTCTATCCTCCTCATCCTTCCTTTGTAGGTACTGCAAAAATGCAGCCGGTGTCAATTCAGTCTCCTCTCTTCTTGCCATATCTTCCCTAACCACTTCTACCTCTACTTCTTCTATCACCTGGGTCTCAGACTCTACTACCTCAGTGTGCTTCGCCTCTGATGACCTAAACGGATATGGTGATCTCTCTTCAATCACTGGCTTCTTATGGGGTCGGTAAGATCCACCGTCGGCTACTCCAGGAGACTTCTTCGTCCTCTTCCTCCCCTCACCAGTCCCAGGCTCCGTCATAGAAGGGCAAGCTGACTCGTCCTCTGCTGGATACCTGTGAATACAAAAATCAATAAATGAATAAGAATGGTTACAAATTTAATCAATTTCAAAACACAAGAACAAACAAGTTGCACAAACAATCAAAGTAACAACAAAAATTAGAACTTAGAGGTGGCAATTTAACTTTACACTTCAAAATCACAAGACAAGACAACAACTTAGACCACGAAATGCCAATTCTCAGGGTCGGTAAGATACTCTCCGGATCCCGCAGAAAAATAATCCTTTGCCTGTGTACTTCTCTCCAAACTCCAAGTAGCCCGCGTCGCAACACGAGTCCACTGCGTTCGCCACTGCCGTAGCAAGGTAAACTTGTAAATGACTTCACTGCCCTAGCAAGATGACCTTGCCGCTTCCACTACCGTAGTAAGGTCGCTTGAAAAAAAATGCTCCCACTGCCGAAGCAAGGTTGCTCGATCTCACGTCCGTAGACGGGGGTAGTTGGTTCTCGTTCGAGGATCTCCGGAAAAGGACGTCTCCCTCCCAGAGTCCAGAATCCCTTCAGTCCGCAGTCTGTTAGGATCCCACCGCTGCCACCATATGTAGGAGCGCTCGGCTGATCCGTAGATCGCTTCGTACTCTCTACCTGATAACAGCAAGGTACGCTGCCACCAGAGAGAATCAACCTGAGGACTATCAACCGTAGTCGTTCCCCAGTCAACGAATTGTTACCCTCAACTTAGCTTGGCTTAGCTTAGGTTAAGTGTAATTGAAACTCTGGTGTAGTCAGCACATGGCACAGAATATATACCTAGTCCTGACTCCACCCAACCAATAGCAACAACCAATGAGATGATGACAAAAACGACCAATCAGAATGATATAAACGAAATGCTCTATAGATCAACAAGTTCCTGTATTAGGCATGCGTGAGATGAAGGTAACTAAATGACATGCGTGAAATAATGTACTAAATGACATGCGTGAAATAATGTTTATACGTTCTATATCTTTATCTTCAATCTGTATTCTTTACTCTACATTTCTCTACTTCATTCTTCTCTTTCCTCTCTTTGCTCTTTCCTTCATCTGCTTCATGTGGGTGTATGCCCACAAGATCCAATTGCACACATTCCATATCCTGAGATACATGTACAAAAAGTCGTGTTGTAAGGTATATAATATACCATAGGTAGGAAGGCCATGCAGTTGCTATGCATTCAGTGTGGTGGGTGCTAACTACATAAACCTCATCATTGTACTAACTGCACAGCACATGGCAGTCTACGTTTGTCAGTGGTACATCTCACTATATTAATTTCATAGCTCCCATGACTTTCACATATGTCTGACCTATTGCATCGCTCATGATGACACTAACATTGCACAGGACCACAACCTCCACCTATTTTTTAACCTATGGCACATATCTAAATACAAATTGCATAACAATCAGTTCAGACACAAGAAAAATCGTATATAGAGAGACTGCAGTTGCTGTGCAATTAAATTGATACTTGCTTGGGATCATGCTATGGCTCCACCTTATGTAGGAGGAGCCCATGGTCACCATGTAATAAGTATTGTTAGTGTGATAAAGGAAGAACATGTTCTACTATGTAAGGACACATTTAATCCCCAAGATCTTGGATTTCGCGCCTCATGCATTTTAAATATGCATGATATAATATTATTATGCATGCATTACTGATTATCTGGGGATCCATTGCACACCCTGCAGCATGACACTAATTGCTCAGCGACCAAGGCCTCCACCTGTGACCTGCACCATCTGCACACCTCCGCAGGACCATTCCCTATGATCTGGGCCAAACTGACTTTTGAGAAATAAGTTGCTACTGTATCTAAAAACTACGGGCAGAGTGCACTAGACACTGGTCTATGAATCTGAATTGAGATGGTTTGATCTGTATGCATACATGCATGTAGCATAGCCAAGTGTGTAAGCATTGTTTAGAAATAACTAAGGAACAACAACACTGCTGTGATTGCATGTCATTGATCAAAATATCACAATAACACCACTACATGTCCCCAGTAATGAGGTGTATTCTGCTGCTATCGCCCTCCGTATCCCAGATAAACGTCAATTTGCAGCAGAATAATAAGCAGACAGGACTATTAGGTTCAACACTACCAGATGATCATAGACTTCCTTTATTTTTTTCAATTCATTTAATACAGACATGCCATAATCACAATCCAACAAACGATAATCAACAGTAAAATAATCACAAAAAGAAAAAAATAAAGACGTAATGTTCGATAGACATGTCGTACAAATGTCACTTGTACTTAGAGATAGTCTTCATTTACTTCTTGAAATCACTTCATTGTAATCGTTACAGCTTGACAAAAAGAGAAAACATTAATAAAATGCAACAAAAACATATATCCCAGTTACATACCTGTAGCTCTTATGAACAAGACAGTGGTGCTTCACATGGCCGTGTTCAAACATCTAGCATAGTACATCCTCCAACACGTGCTCATAGTTCCTCAACTCCACCAATTAGTGTCCATCTAAGAACATGCACACACATCCAAATACAAATTTGTAAATCTCTTGTTGCCGTTAAACGGTCATGCACACCTGGCAGACCCAGGATGCCTGTGCACTAAGCAGGCACTGTGAGCCATGCAAGCAAAGCTCCTGGAGCCAGGCTAGGAACTCGCAGGAGAATAGGCCTTTCCTCACAGCAAGTGGCGTGGCCACCCAAACATTGCTGTTTCATGAGAAAGGCCTTGAATTTGCACCCCAGCAAATGCCAGGTACCCAATCACAGCTGGGTGGACTGGCGGGAGGCATATGGAAAACCAAATGGAAAATTGCCAGAGTGGGGCTTGAACTTGGCCCTGAGCCAAGGACACACACACACACACACACACACACACATAAGTAAGTGGAATTGAATCAGGATATAACTAGCACTAGTTTCCCATTCATATTTTCCAAGCCACCGACCCAGCCTTCTCCTTAACCAAAAGTGACAGAACTAAAAAAATATCAACATAAAATATGAACATAAAAGTATCACACTTGGGTTTTTGGCTAAAAGCACATTACTGCCGTATTTAGATATGACTTTTAGAATTCAGGAAAATGCCAATTATCTATGGAGACTCAGTGTAAGCATTCAAAACCTTTTCCTTATCCTGTTGGTAGTATTATCTCTACCACTTACAAGCCCAAAAATTAGTTATAGATGCAATTCTTTCAACTCTTCCCACTATCTTAATCTATAGCCACTTTCTCTGCTTAAGTTCACAGCCACTCCTCAGTGGTTACTGCCAAGTTCTACAAGACTGCAAGTAAGCAGTGGACGTTATTGGGAGGAAGAGAGAGGAGATTTGAATCAGAACTATGTTCTAATTATATCACATATTTCCCAGCATAGGGGTAGGTAAAGGCAGGGTTTCATAGAGACTATGGCAATGTTGGGATTCCCTCCCCCCACCCCCATCCCATTTCGTTCACCCTCCCCTCCATACTTTTTCCCTGACAAAACATTTTAAGAAAAAAAATTAAAAAGATATATGAAAAACCACAGTTTTACTGTACTGTTAGTTCGTTTAAAATGTAAAATACTTCTTTTATAAAGTTGAGGTGCATAATTCATAATAGTTTGTCCTGTTTTCATCTGTCTGACTTCAATATTATTATTTGGCTAAATTAACTCTACAAAATCTCCCCCCTACCTCAACCCCCCCACACCTGTATAAATCACCTGAGACAAAACCTACCTAAAAATTGTAAATGATGCTTCCAGGTGAGCGGTTTTCCTCCGATGTCTCATGTAAGTTTGCAACGTTTCTTTTACTCTCGTAGTGCAGCCACGCCCTTTTCTCCCCAGCAAAGACCCTTTACCAATAATTGTCCGTGATGCGTATGGTATAAATTCTCCAGTTTTCGCGTATTTTGTGCGCGGTGGTGTGAGTTGTACGAGGCAGATAATGGTGAAGGTCAGGTTCGACGGAGCCCCCCAGAAGAGAGATGTGATTGAGATGAAGTAATTTTTTAGTGGTAGTGATTTAGTGTGGGTGAACTATCATAATTTGTGGTGACGGTGTGCGCTATTTGTATAATGTTTGAGTTTGACTTGGATAGCTACAACTTTTTAATGACCAGTGAAAGAAAGTATTGATTGAAAATTGTATTAGTATCTTACAGCAGTAAAGAGAAGCCTCAGCATCATAGATGCAGCCCCCAGAATATATGCTGAATAAATCTGCTGGGATATTGGTTCAAAAATTTGGCAGTCATTATGTAGTAGTAGACAGTAGCTAGCTACTTCTAAATTGTGAATGCATATTTTATCTGGAAGTTATTTTAGCACACATTCATATTTACTCAAGTCAGGAGTGTTTGATGACCTTTTATGCATGCAAGCACATGTTTGGGCTATATTTAGAATCGGGAGTCTAACACATCTTGAGGTTACTTTCATTAACTTTTTTTTCCCATCTCTATTTTCAGGCTGTTGGGAGTTCCACCGTGCTATCTGCAGCATTGATGGAGCTAAGAGGACACTGGAGCTTATGAATATAGAAGTCTGAATAGGTCTGACTTTACTCCTCTACAGTGCACCTCCACTGGACAGCTGACACTGTGGAATAGCCCCCAAATGATTCTAGTAATGGCAGATACATGCTGCACTTCTATATTAACGGTGAGATTCCGTTTTTCTAGTTAGCAGAGTACCTCCACACACTTTGTGCTTGGATTTTGTAGCTGATATTTGAATTATAAGAGAATGCACAAATGTTGCATGATGATCACTTATAATGTAATAGAGTGGAGAGGCTAAATTCATTAGTGACCATTGGTTGGAAAACTGTGCATCATGTGGCACAAAAAATTGAGAGTTCGTTAGTATAACATGTCTATTGACAAGACACCCTATACCAATATATTGAAATGTCACCTCTTTTAGGATTGGTGACCTTTACCAAATACCATGATGGCTAGACTCCTTGTGATATATGTAGGATTAGCCTAGTAACTATGATACACCTTTAATAGTGCCTACCACAGGACTGTCAACTCTCTCACTCCAACAATAACTGTTTAAATACTTTATGCTTGTCAGATACCAAACGTGTGATTGCTGACTAAATGTGAGTCCTGGTGAATGGGCCTGTTAATTGGAATTAGGGACCCTTTACCAAGTTCTAGACTGTGGGTTACTGTATTTGACATACTTTATGGTTGACCAAATGCCTGTGACACAACCTCAATATTTTCCAAGGTTTTAGGATTTCTTTACTAAATATTCAAGGCACCCTTTACCATGAAATTGGTTGATGTAGGATCGGGAACCCTTTACCAAGAACTTGTGTTACCTTATTGTGACAACACACCCTTTACCATTTATTTGGTTCACCAGGTTCAAGTACCTGTTTAGATCAGGAACCCTTTACCATATATCTGATTTACGTTGTTGTGACAAGACATTCCTTACCGAGCAGATGTGTTCTAGAATATTCATAGGGAGTGCTTACCTAAACATTACTATTTTTAAATTGCCATATATTATTGATAACGTTATTATCTGTATTAAATTAGAATGATGTGGGGGTGGGCTCGATTACGTCGCTCCCTTCTCTCGCTCGCACCTGGAGACAGCAAAGTAGTTGCTGCCACCAGAGTGTATGCCTCCTGCTGACTACCCGGCGAACCATACCCGCCCGAAGGAATAGGTTTTAGGTAGGATTAAATTACTTTAAACACAGGATAACGACACAGCGAATTGAGATGACATAGAACTAACTCGAACCATGAGACACACAACTTAAATACTAACACAAACTCCCGCCTACTGTTCACACAAAATGCTGCAATGTTCTGGTCTTGTGATCGTACAATCCTTGCTAACACACATACACATGCTACCGCTACCTACTGCACATGACCATAAAACTCAGCAAAAATACTTCTGACTACAAAACTTAAAATTGATAAAGATCTCATGTGGGCAGTCCCACAGGGGCAAATTTCTAGTAACTTATGGCTATCCAATTTAGCGTAAATTCTATAATTGTGGAGCTAGATTAACAGCAGTAATTTGTTGTAAGCTATAGTTTGATTGATTGAATGAAATAAGCGGCTTGATAGACCGTGTAGGCAACAATTGGCAGCTATACTATCATATAGCACTTGTATACAGTTCTGTTTCTGATCCCACTAAAGATCCCTATAAAATGACTTCAGTAAACCTTTACTTAATAAAGTTTTCTGATTCCACTTGGTGAAGTCTGTGTTATATACACTTTATAGACTAAAGGTTTGTATTATAGGCACTTAAGTAAACAATTTCTGATCCTGTGGGACCTTGGAAAGATCTGTATCGTAGACATTTCATGTAGGTAAAGGGTCACAGGGACATCTTTAAGGTCTGTAGCATAGGCACTTTGTATTGGTAAAGGGTCACAGGCACTCTATAAAGGTATTATAGACACTTCATGTTGGTAAAGGGTCACAGGCACTTCATAAAGGTCTGTATTATAGACACTTCATGTTGGTAAAGGGTCACAGGCAGCCTATACAATCATATAGCACTTGTATACAGTTCTGTTTCTGATCCCACTGAAGGTCCCTATAAAATGACTTCAGTGAACCTTTACTTAATAAAGTTTTCTGATTCCACTTGGTAAAGTCTGTGTTATATACACTTTATAGACCTGGACTATTTTTACAAAGGTTTGTATTATAGGCACTTAGGTAAACAATTTCTGATCCTGTAGGACCTTGGAAAGATCTGTATCATAGACATTTCATGTAGGTAAAGGGTCACAGGGCCGTCTTTAAGGTCTGTAGCATGGGCACTTTGTATTGATAAAGGGTGACAGGCACTTTATAAAGGTCTGTATTATAGATACTTCATGTTGGTATAGAGTCACAGGCACTTTATAAAGGTCTGTGTTATAGACACTTCATGTTGGTAAAGGGTCACAGGCACTTCATAAAGGTCTGTATTATAGATACTTCATGTTTGGTAAAGGGTCACAGGCACTTCATAAAGGTCTGTATCATGTTTGTATTGGTAAAGGGTCACATGCACTTTATAAAGGTCTGTTATAGACACTTCATGTTGGTAAAGGGTCACAGGCACTTCATAAAGGTCTGTATCATGGGCACTTCTTATTGGTAACGGATCCTTGCTTAAGCTATAATATTTGAAAATTATTTGATCGTCATAGTGTGAGTGTATGGTGGGGAGGAGAGAGAAATATTTTAGTTTGTTCTTAACTATTACATGAAGTGTGCAGTAAGACTGGTAGGGAACTGAACAGTCAGTTTGTACACAAGTGGGTATCAATACAAAAGACACTTAGTAGAATGTTTCCAATCATATAGTGTTGATATGATACTAATAGGTTAAATGAAAGTGTGGATGAACTTCATAAAGACTTCAAGAGAAAGTGTGGGACATGACTTGAGTGTCACATTATGTCCATGGAATAATAAACGAAGTTGGGTCCTTATTGTCTTCTAACATTACTATTGTTGTTGTCGTCATTTTTAAACAAGTGCAATATACATGCTGAGATTTGGGCAAGGGTATGGAATATCCGAAGTCAATTACCATTATGTTTTGTTGTTTTTTGTTTATTGTTGCTGTTTGTAGATCACAGCTGACATGAGTGATGAACAGTTCTAATCATCCTGGCTGTATGAAGAAGTCCTGAGCATCTTCATTCATTCATGAACAGTTAATTCTTCACCTATCACACAGATACAATGTCACATCACGGACTAATATTTATTGCATTTGTTGATTACTGGAATAAATTTTACACACTAAAATATATGGCTATAAAGTGAGTATTGTAGAACACCATTTGGAGTGTTGTAGTAGCTAGTTTAAGGGAGTATCACAACACCCCATTGGTAGAGTATCAATAACACCATATTTGGTGCATTATGAGCCCTAATAGGGGTGTAATAGAACTTGGACATGGGCGTATCACAACACCCCATTTGGTATAATGAAGGGTGTACAGGGGTGTAACTGAACACTTCCTCTAGGTGAAATGGAAACACCCTATGCGGAGTAGTACAGCCAGTGTTACCTGGACACCCCAAAATGGGATTCCCATACACCCCATTTTTAACAGTGTATTGTGCGGTTGCGGAAAAAATTAAAAGTGGTCTGTTTTCTCAGAGTGGGTCACATATGTACTGATATAATAATTTATTATTATTACCAGGTGCGGGGATGTGTCGAGTAGTTCTGACCAGCCTTGCAAAAGTGGGTTGCTGCAGTGGAATGGGACAAGCCACCACTTTCGCTGCTATGTCCGTGATGTGGTCACTCACGGCTGTTTTCCGTCAATTATACCCGGGCACTGCGACCCGCCCCCAAAAATTTTTTCCTTCATCAAAGTTCCCTAGCAACCTCCATGGCAACTAACTACTCCCTTAGAAAAAAACAATTTTTAACACTTGCAATTCTTGCAATTAGCTTATCACGTGAATCTGAGTAGTCTCACGGGATTGGTGAGAGTCAATAGAGAGTAAACAGCGGGGAGAGGCTAAGAAGTTGAACGCGGAGTGGAAGCTGCGGGCGCCGAAAGTTCGTGGTCTTTAACTGATTGCTTGACCTAGTTGGAAGCGCTCTGCAAGAAATAAGAGGTAACTAATAAATAATCATTTAGGCAGTTTATGAACTTGTTTTCCTAGCGCTACTTTTTTTTCCTGCCTAGTTTTCTTTAAGTTTATGACAACCGCTTACTTCCTTGTGGCAACCCTGCAGTACAAGTGGAGGCAAGCTAATCACACATGATAATTGAAATGCTAAACTCAATTGTGCCAGGTAATCTATTCTGAATAAGTCTGTGCTGCTAGTCATTTTTTTTCATTTTTTTGGAAGGTGGTCTTAAGGAACTAAGGGAGGGATCGGATGATAGCTGATGCTCTCTCATGATGTACTTGAGCCGATCTACTTCATTCGGAATTCCCTGGTGTGTTCGTTCCAGCTTCATGAAGTGCTGATGGACTGATTCAGCGCCCTGCTCGCCCATAAGTCCTCCTCCAACTCGCCAACGCTTCACCCATGGTATGACGTGCTCTTCCAAAATGTGCATTTTTGGAAGCACGGTTGCCCTAGGAAACTTCTCTCGGTAGAACTTCATGAAGTCACTTATACTACATTCTATTGAACAATACAAAGGTGTAATATACGTATGTATAAATGGATTTCTGTCTTACTGAGATGTTTTATGTCCGTATCGCTCATATAAGTTGATGAATTATATCTCCGGTGGCATTCACCAAACAGAGTGAAAGCAGATGTGAAGGTGGCCGTCATATCTTTCACTGCAGGCTGGAGGGTCTGGGGGAACTTGGAGCCAAGTGACTCCAAGTTGCTAATTAATGTCTGGATGCTCTTGGGCTATTCACATGAATACGTGAGTAAGTGCAAGACTAGTTTCATTTATGAGATAATTTGAATCATACCTTCAATAGTTTGTGAACATGGTTGCCAACGAATGTTCCTCCCTGGTAAGCTTGCCGTTTCACATTGAGTGACTGAAGGCTTTTCTCCAGGGACGTAAACAGCACTCCGTTGCGCACATCAAAGTCTTTCTGAAGTTTGGCTTCAAGTGTGGATATCTCAGCCTCCTAAATATATTTAATTTGGTGAGTCAATGTATAATATGTGTATTAATCATGCGCATGTTTACTTTAGTCTGGATGTTTAGATTAGTTTCATCAAGCTTTGCTTCCAAACTCTCCAAAAGCTCGCTGGTAGTGCTTAAGTCAGAGCTCAACATAGTGTAAGTGATCATTTCTGAAAGAACAGAACTGTATTTAGTTTCAACTTCTATCTCTGCTTTCAAAGATGACAGTTTCCGCAGGTGTTCGCAATCACTAACAGAGGCGTTGCCACTGACTTCCAGGGAACACTTGAAGTCTAATTCCTGGCAGTTATCTTCTAGAAGATTCCAGATCCTGTTGAATATGCCCAAAGAGAGGTGTAGTGCAGGTATGCACACCTTATGATTTATAGCAATTTTAAAGATGAGGATATATGTATAAGATAAAAACCTTACATTAGCGAGAGGAATGTCGAATAGTATTTCGCCAATAGCATTATTGAAATGTTTGGCTACTTTGAGATTTCCCTTTCCCTCTGTCATAAATCTCAGGTGGTCATCTTTTAAGGTCTCAAGTGACCTCAGTGGGAATGATCCTCTGGAACTTGGAGACTCAACCAGCTTAGAACTGGGAATCAGGCACCAAAGGCAGTTGTGACGACCTAATTTTACAAGTAAGTTGCTAATACGTGCATTTAACAATAAATATTGAACATACCACTTGCACCGCTTAGCCCATAAACTCGACAAAGATACTCATAGTCTCCTGACTGAAAGAGACGCACTGAATAGCCTCTATAAGTAAATATCTTCTGATTAAAACACACACGTATTAATTTGATTATTTACTTCAAGTTCATTCCCTGAGCCTCTTTCACATGTTCCTTGTACATGTCCAAGGCAGTGTGCAGGTTCAAGGTGGTATCCCCCGCTTTAAACACAGAAAGAACAGTGGTGTTCTTCATCGAGTTTGGAGTGGAAGTGTTCACAAGCTGAAGACTTAGCTTAAAACTTCCACGTCCCTTGTCCCCACCAATCTTCAGCCATAGTTCACCTTGCGGAATTACTCCATCATGCCAAGTCAATCCTGGACCGGATCTGATGGGTAATATTATGTAGAACAACATGTCATTATTTCCATAACACGCTAAATGTATGAGAGAGTATTTTTTATTTTAATCACTTATAAAAATATTTTCACATGATCACAATTATTTTGTTTGGTTTTGTTGTTGGTTTATTTGTTTGTTTGTTTTCCTAGATTTGCATCCAAAACATACCTCTGGTGCCTATCCACTATATCACCAATAGCGTTCATTAAATTTGGAAAATACACAAATGGTACTTCACGAATTTCTTCACCACCACTGACAGAAACAGATAACGCTGCTCTCTCGGCCACCAGGTCATTGCCAGCTATCTCCTTGGCTAGCACTCTCTGCTGCTGTTCACTAGCTATGGAGACGTTGAAGGTCTTAAACCACCTAAAATATTTACTAGGTAAGAACTGACAATTAGCTAAAAAAATTTTTGTATAAATTCACCTCCGCAATATCCTTAGCTTGTTCCAAGGAATGGCAAGATCTGCCTTCATAGCCAGAGCATGATCTGCGGTGATCGTGATTGGAAGGCTGGCCTGCCCGAGAAGGAGTTCCCTTTCAGTTTTAGTAAGCAGACTCACTTCTGCCGCAAGCTGACAGGAACTTTCACCTCCACTTGCTAGATCCCTGACAGATCTCAGTAAGTCAGTTCTACGACCAACAGCTCTTCTGCTGGCACTGCTGGTACCAACTCGAGGAACTGGCACTTGCACTAAGGTAATAGGCTATAAATAGTGTCATATTTAAATATTTATAAAAAAAAGAGACCTAACCTGACCACCCACACCGGACGGTACTGTGATGGTTTTGGCTGTCCCAGGGGATGATGATGAGCCCTCTTCACTCATCAAGACACGCCGCACTAGCTGGTGCGTGGCCTTCACTTCAGCCAATGAAGCAGGGGAAGTGGCGGACTTGCTAAGGACATCTCGTAAGGATACCTTAGATGGTGAGTTAATGTTCACATAAAAACCTTTACAATTTCCTGCCAAATGTCTGCCGTAATCTTTGACTTTGACTACATTGTTGCAGTTTCGACAACATGGAACCACAACATCTTCCAACAGTGACAGGATGACATTAGAAGGACGGCTGATTGTTGAGTGCTGAAGTGTGTGCTGGTCACAACAAGGACACTGCAGGCTCGTATACGATGTCCGAATTGACTCACACAAGCAGCTAGCACAGACAAGGTGATCGCATATGAGCTGAACGGGCGTATTCAATAGGCGCAAGCAGATGCAGCAAGTGAGTTGGCTGGTTACAGAGGACATGGAAAAGGTTGGATATGGATCCTCAGGGGGCATGGTCATGGAATGTATTGAGTGAATATACTCAATGACGCACCTAGGAGTTTCTCCACTTGGTCTTCCTCTGTTTTTTGCAGCTTTTTTGTTCTGCCCACCTCCCCTAATTAGTCTGCTAAAATGCTGGCATACCTGGTATATAATTTATGGCATTGATTAGGAAATAAAAATTGATTTTTTTTAAAGATGTAATTGCATTCAGTAAAAATACCTTCACTGATTTTATCTGTATTCATGCAAACCAAACTTAAAATTTTATTATTAAATTTATTATTAATATTATTATTATTATTATTATTATTATTTTTATTTTTTTTACAAATTTGTGTAATGTAGCATTTCTCCTCTTACAGTGCAGCCTTCATCCTGATGAGGTGTCCACTCCATTGCAGTGATTTGGGGGAAAGGAAGGTGACTAGCTTTTGCTTTCTTTGCTCGGCTGATTCGCAAATAACAAGCATTGCAGAAATTCTGAGGCACAGTCAAGTCATCTTCTGAGGAGTGAATTCCAACAAAGGTATTCAGATCCTCTACATGATCAGTACAGGCATACACTGGCTGTATCTTTTTTCCTTTAGATTTGCCTAGCCTATTGCCACAAATCCTGCAGTGCTTTTGAATCTGCTCAAGATGATGATCCATTAGAATTACTGTATTTGTGGATGTATTTATTTGGTGCAAAAAAAAAAGTAGCATTTAGTTTTTCATATATTTCAATTATTTAGTCATTAATGAACACTCTCACCTTAGTTAAACTCAGGGGAGCACTTCCAGTCTGGCACAATACCACGCTGTAGTAACCACGCTTACCACCGGTCAGGCAGAAACCTTACAAAGGTCAATAAACTAGCGTGCGCGGTCTCAATGGTATGGAAATTTGAATGTGCAGTGGAATGGGAACTGCACTAAAAGCCTCATTAAAGGCACTGCCCATAGTGGAATGGATTTTAACCATTGGAGTAAGAGTTAATGAAGCTTAAAATATTGAATTTTTAAGCAAACGAATGGTCACTCATGAATATATTTATGAGCTATACCGGAAATATCGCGCGGGGAGCTAAATTAAGCGGTAATTGCCCATAAAAAACACCCGTGCACTGTAGATACTCAGCCCGGTTGCTTCACAGTCGTAGAAAATTAGAAGAGGATGATGATCATCGCGTCCAATTCCATCAACACCATCACCATCGTCATCATCCTCTTCCAACTCCAGATGTTCCACTTCAGGGCCGGCATCTACAGTGCCTTCACCAATAGAATGGATCTCTGTGGGCGCAGACTCACCCTGACCATCTCCAGCGTACTCCCCAACACTGCACCCAGCTCCACGTAGACGTTCCATGAAGGCTTTCTCCTGCTCATACCTCCTCTTCTTGGCCTTCTTCTGTAAGTTTCTGTTGCCAAAATAGTGATTTCAAGGTGACCGGACAAAATTTTGGACTAACTAAAGTGTTTCATATAGAGGGGAGAAGTAAAAGGGGGGGGGGGATAATCCCACTCCCCAACCCCTCCCTCCCCAAAAGCCCTGTATCCTTTGCTAAATAAATGATTAAGTTTCACCCCACCCCCAAACAAAAAAAAACACACCCTGCAGCCTCCACTTAATAGTTGTTACAGTTTATGGAGGTATTCCTTACTCGATTTCTGGCGGCACTTCTTTATCCAGTCTCTCTGCTCCTTTAAAATGGTAGCAACTGCATTTACTGGCATTTCAACTCCCATTTTTAAAAAGCAGAGAGCCTTCCAAATAGGTCCGAGATTCTATTTCATATTAGTATGAGTGAATGATGTAAACAACATTAAATTTTTGTTTGTTTTTAGCTAACCTTGTGACATACTGCCATATTTGTCTTGCACACATAATGATTGTGCGACAAGTCAGTCCGCTTGTCACGGTAGACTAGTGCCAGACCATGGAAGCCTTCAACAGTATTTGTTGTCAGCCTGCCATGATCTGACACGTAATCCTGGGGATAAGCCGACATCTCCTCCATAAGCTGGGAAAACCCAGCCACTTGGGATCTGCAGGTAAAATTGTTGATTGAGGTGTAGGGACTTCCGTCTGGATTCACCTAGTATATCAGCAATAATGATTTTTTTTTAATACTCTATATGTGTATATTGCATTTTTTTACATTAGGATGGTAACAATAAGGAGATTCATGCTGATCATGGCAGTAGTGGCTCACAAAGTTACTGAGACCCTCAGCGAAAGCCTCTAACGGGTTGTCAGCCTCCTGAACCTTATCGGAGCCGATGAGGGTGCTAAGTGCGGTCTTGCAAAAGTTCAGCATACCATCGGTCATTCTCTTGTATCTAAACTGATCTGCCTTGCACTACATACCATCGAATATGAAGTAATTATATATGCTTTCTTTAGTGTATATGTTTACCTCGCACTTGTTCTTCTTTATTTTTCCAGTGCCTTATGGAAATTCTTGGTGCTGTGGTTACTGCAGTATGTAATCATACCTTCTGGGAAGTACCGGCAGAAGGTGGCATTGGTAGACGAATCTTTGTCGCAGATAAGCTCCTTGACAGAAAACCCCGCTACCTTTGCCTTACCGAGAAGCTCATCCAGCATGTCAGCTTCAGCACCAGCTGAAGTTCCTGTCCAGTTATGTGCTGGACCATGCTTGGTTCGGTGGGTGAACCACGCAATGTTCCCAGTGGAGTAGTCATGGAGTGTGGCAGAGGAGTTATTGGAGTAGTGGCCCCGAGTCAGGTAAAACCCATCAAATGAAGCCATCCATTTATTATCATCACCTCGCTCAATTATCTCCTTCCTTACCTGACTACAGGACCACTCTGCCAAGTCAGAGACAAAATCCTCCAACCTCTTCACAATCCTACCCCACTGGGTACTAGAACATGCGGGGAACCCTAGCAAGCCTCCTACTCGCTCATAGTCGGCATGTAAGTTACCCGTCATCAAAAAAGACAGGACTGGGTAATACTGCTGCCATGAGCACAAGGAGTCGTAAATTTGCATATCTTTAGAACACTGAAGGTGTATGCTGCCAGTGGACAGAATTTCCGAGAGGCCGTCCACCATTTCACTCGGGAATCCCACCTGGTTGACAGCAGTGACCAACTCTTCTAAAATAGACGAGTTGCCTTCAGCATCCTAGATGAAAGAGGTAAAATATTTGGCATTTTACAATTAAATTTATTATTACTATTAATTACTATCATTAGAGAACTGACCAGTGGTGAGGATGGGTCTAGCTCAGCATAAGAGCTACCAACATCGCCAGGAGAAGCAGTGGCAAAGTTTTGACAGTCACCAGGATTTCTGGGAACAACATCCTAAACGTTTTTTTTTTTACGTATTTGATGTTTAGCTTTATTTATACTTTTTTTTTTTTTACAAACCATGTGAGGATTGCTGGCACTGCCTGAGAAGGCATCAAGAACATCAGGAGAACCAGTGATGTTATCCGGGAGGTTACCGAGACAGCCAGGGACAGAATCCTAAACATTTGTTTACAAGGTTATTTTTATATTTACTTTTTTTTTTTGTCGGGACAAACCATGTGTGGATTGTCAAGGCTGCGAACGGTGAGAGACTCCTCAACATCACCAGTGACAAAGTCCTGAAGCTGTTCAGGACTGCCAGGGACCGTATCCTAAATATATATTGTGTCATTGAACTTAAATTTTATCTTATTTCTGTTACCAACCATGAGTGGATCGTCAGGACTGCCAGTGACAGAGTCCTGAACATCACCAGGACTGCCAGGGATGCCAGGTCTGGAATCCTGTTTATTTTATTATTATTAATATTATTATTATTAGTATATATTTTTTTTTTTTTACATCACTGATATTATATTTTAAATATAGTTGACAAACCTGTTGCAAAACTTCAGGCTGTGCACTTATGGCCATGATACCTGAAGTACTACACATACTATCAGCAGGCAAGCCTGGAGCTGGGACAACCACAGAATCTGTATTGCATGGTAGTGAACTGTAATCACCATTTGTCAACATGAGTTTTACTAATACCTTTGTGGTTGCAGTATCTCTTGTTGTATCTTGCCACAAGAAGCTGCTTCATGCGCATCTTAGCTACACCTCGGTGTTTATGGTTTCTTTTGGAACCCATAGCAGCTGATTACTGCTGATTACTTCAGATTACCCACAGCTTGCCAAAACAATAACAAACACTACCGGCTGCACGCAACTTCGCGAAGTTAATTCTGCCTCTACGGCGCGAAGTTAATTCAGCCTCTACGGCGTGATTGTTCCCACTCGCGTATTATCGAATGGTGGGGTATTGGCGGGGAATAATTTAATGTCCGGATCTACGGCGGTGCGCGTTGCTATGTGCGGCCACCCTTAAGCTTTCCGACATAATCTTGGAACCTCCTCCAGAAGGAGCGCCAGTCAGCAAGATCACCTTTGAAGGTAGGTAAAGGAACCATACGAGCTTTCTTCTCATGACGATAAGTGTCTTCAGAGTCATCGTGAACCGCTATTGGTGTTGTAGCTGATGTTTCTGGAGTTGCCCTCTGCTTTAGTCTGGTCAGACGGCGTCGTAGGTCCTTAGCATGGGCCTTAAGTGAAGCTATTTTGGAAGCACCAGTAGAACAAGAGCTGATACGAAATTCATCTAAAGCTTTCTGAAGTCTGGGGAGTTCAGCTAAAAATACATCTTGTAATTCCGCAGTATCAACTTCCTCCCAGTCCTCAACCTCATGACTGAGAGTGTCAAACATTCTGTAGCACTCACGTTGCTCCATCATGGAACTGATGCGTAGCCGTGCATCATCCGCAAGTTTAGTGAAGTCATGATAATAGTTCTCTTCTTCAGTAGAGGGAGACTCCAATGACTCATAGTTAATTGTGTAAGCATCTTCTGCCCGCTGTAAGAGTTCAGACAGATGATCAAGAGTGTATCTGTCTCGATGACTAGGTTCAATAGATTCCTGAGTTTGAATCAGAGTGATGACTTTTGTAAGGCTGCTCTTTGCAGTAGAACGACGTTTTCGATACTCTGATGTAGCCATTTTCAAAATAGATGAGAATGAGATGTCCAATAGCAATTACAATTTCAGTTATTACTTTGAATAGGTCAAAGTTGTAGCCACAGAAGTAGGTTAGAATTTAGTTGAGTTGAAGAATAATAGATAATTGGAACTCAGTTGAGTTGAAGAATAGTAGAGGAGATAACAGATAAGCTAGTTGCTGTATCCGGCTCGAAGGACCAAAAAATGTATGTTGATGTGGGTTCTGACACTGGAAGTATCCAATGCGAATCCTGAATTAGAGACAGTCCTGAGTGTATGTATTAGAAGCTAGAATATATAACTCTCATGGGTTGTAATTCCACTGACAAGTTACACTGTCTCCACACACACAGAATTAGATATATTGGTTAGACAAGTTTGATATAAAATAGTAGACCACAAGCACTAGAGCTGATGACCACTAAATACAAGAGTCAAGTGACCACAAGTATGAGATAAAACTAAAGTGATAACAAAAACAGCTAACATGGAAACAGCTGGAAAGCATGCGCTAACAACTGACCAATCAGCTGCCAGCACACACCAGGGGAGCGGAAGTAGTGGAAAGTGGTAGGACAACATCAGGAAATAATAAGATTAAAACACACAAAATAAAGTGAGTTAATTATAAGTGTTACACAGTGTTCAGTGGCCTGAACAACACTCATTATCAAAATCATCATCCCAGATACCCAAGGTTTGGCAATAATCATTTCAGACAAAGTAATTCTCACAGTTCACCTCAACATCATCAAGATCAGCATCAATCACAACATAGAAATTACCATAAAAAAAAACATTATTCCCAACCTTATCAACAGCAGAATCATTATTCCCAACCTCATCAACAATCAAATCACAGCAACCATCAAACATCATCTGATAACAGAGACACTAGTTCTGTCATTTGCTATGAGTGCAATCAAATGGGCCATTTTGCCAACAACTGCCCATCATTTCAGCAGCACCAACAGCAGCAACAGCTGCAACAACCAAGGCAACAAACACCTTCTAGACCCACTCCTGTCCCTAGAACTAGAAGTCATCCTACTAGACTGGTTTCACTCAATAACTCATCTGACACTCCCATAAATTGTCATTCTGATGACTCTGACACACCCATCAATTGTCATTCGGAAGAAGAGATCATTACTCAAGGAACTATCAACAACATTGTAACACCTGTTATCATAGACTCTGGAGCTAAAGTTTCATTGGTCTCACAAGATTTTGTCACCCCAGATCTCAAATTCATTTGCAGAGTTAATGTTCATGGCATTTCTCAAGTTAGCAAAGAAGTTCCTGTTTATAGAATGGCTATTGATTTACCAGTTATTGCTGGCATTGCTCACCTTGCAGTTGATGATAGACTTCCCAAGAATTCTGTTCTTATTGGCTCTGATTTTGGTAAAGAAACCCTTATCAATTTGATTGAATCTGTCAAGTCAAAACCTCAACCTGTTCTGACAGTGACTAGAGCTATGGACCAAAAATCCACCTTGGCAACCACAGTTGCAGAAACCCTGCAAAGTACTGAAGGTGCAAACCCAACCTCATGGGATTCCATTGTACCAGGCACATCGCATGATACTGATCTTGTCAATGAAACTGATGATATTGACACTTCCTTGCCTTCTGACACACCACATGACACTGGTGATGCCATTGCTCACTCCTCATCAGCCAATAAATTAGTAGCTCCACCCTTGACTTTCCCTTCATTGTCCTTTGATGGTATTACTAAAGATGCTTTTATGAAATTACAAAAGGAAGATGAATCATTGAAATCTTTATGGGATTTAGCCAAACACAAGCAGAAGAATTGATTTACTGATGTGCCTCACTTCTACCCAAAATACTATCTCTCAAGCATTGGTTGTACCTCAGCAGTTGAGACAGAAAGTCCTTAAGGCAGCACATGAAGGCTTAGGTCATTGTGGTATCAACACAACCAGAATGATGCTTAACAAGCATTTCACATGGCCCAACCTCTTACAAGACTTGAGAACTCATATACAATCTTGCAGCAAATGTGCAGCTCACACCAAATCTGGAGGTCACAAAGTTCCCATGCTAAAACCAGAACTCATTACTAACAGAAATGAAAAGCTAGCCATTGATATAGTTGGCCCTTTGCCTCTCTCTAGACACAAGATGAGATATATCTTCACAGCCATGGAACTAGCTAGTGCCTACCCTTTTGCCATACCACTACCTAACTATACTGCAGCTTCAACTGCTAAGTCATTACTCTCTATCATTGCCATACTGGGCACTCCATTGGTTATTTTGTCTGACCAAGGTACCAACTTTCTTTGTACCACTGTTTCTCACCTGTATAACAAGTTTGGCATTCAAAGGATGAAAACGGCTCCTTACAGACCACAGAGTAATGGGAAACTTGAACGTTTCCATGGTACCCTTAAAGTTATGCTCTCTAAATGTATCAGTAATAAACTTGACTGGCCAGATACCATCGACTTAGTGCTCTACTTTTGTAGGAACATGCCTCAATCTAGACATGGGTTCACCCCACAAGAAATTCTGTTCCTTAAACCATCACCTCACATATTGTCAACACTAAAATCTATTTGGTCTACCAACACTTCATCTAACCTCAATCTTCCTCAGTTCATTGAGGATATGGATAAGATCATTTCACTTCAATTGCAACATGTCAAGAGTTCATTAGCCAGTAAACATTGCCAATCTAGAATTGATAGAGAATCTGCTCTAGTTGCAACCTTCAGGGTTGGTGATATTGTCTTTAGAAGAATTCCTGGACTAAATGGTTGCTTGGAAGCTTCATGGGATGGTCCCTTTGTTGTGCATGAATGCATTCCACCACTGAATTGCAGCATTAAACCACAAGGCTCAGTCAGAGCCAAGCCAAAGGTTGTACACATTTCTCAACTAAAGAAGTCTCATCCTGTAAACAGAGCACTCATGATACCTGATGAGAATGATACTGATCTTGTCACCTGTAAACACAATGTTGCAAAGTCTATACCTCTCACTGAATCTCAACAGAATCAACTCTCACATGTTTTGGATCAATTTCCCTCTGTTTTTACTGACAAACCTGGTCTCACCACCTTAACTTCTCACTCTATTACTTTCACCTGCATCACACCAGTTTGGTCCCCAACATATTCAATTCCCATTGCCCATCAGGAAGCATTCAGACAAGAAATTGACAATCTATTGGATCTTGACATCATTGAGCCCTCAACATCAAAGTATAGTAGTTTCCCCATGCCAGTTGCAAAGAAGGATGGAAGGATAAGGATTGTGATAGACTTTAAGAAGCTCAATGCCATAACTGTAAGAGAACCATTTACTATGCCATCTGTGGAAGACATCATCTCAAAACTTGGTAGTGCAACAGTTCTTTCAAAGATTGATTTGCAGAAAGGCTTCCATCAGGTGCCCATGGAACACACGTCTAAACAATATACAGCCTTCCACTGTCTTCAAGGGAAATTCCAGTATAAGGTTATGCCCTTTGGCCTAACTAATGCACCTGGTACCTTTCAGTTGCTAATGCAGCAGGTTCTAAGAGGCTTGGATCACTATTCTCTTCCATATATAGATGATATTGTCATATACTCTTCAGGTTTTGAAGAACACATTCATCATGTAGCTTCAGTCTTGTTGAGACTTTCTTCAGCAAATCTTACAGTAAAGAAAAGCAAATGCTCATTGTGTTTCTCAACTTTTGATGTCTTGGGTTTTCATGTAGGAGAAGGCAAGACCTCAATCCCTCAAGCTAGAATTACCCAATTTTCTCAGTATAAAATTCCTACAACAAGAACTTCACTTAAGTCTTTCTTAGGTCTAGTAACATTTTATTCTAAGTTTGTTCCTCAACTGGCAAACCTCACAACCATTCTAAATTCTCATATGCCAAAAGATAATCATACTAAGATCACGATCACAGAAGAATATCAATCTGCTTTTGATAAGGTCATATCTGGTATAGTAAATCATGCTGCTCTCATCATCCCTAACATTACTGATTCTTTTAGCATTTTCACTGATGCCTCTACATCAGGCATAGGTGGTACATTGTGTATATACAAAGATTCATCTTGGCAACCCTGCAGCTTTTACAGTAGACAACTGCTTCCAAGGGAGAAGAATTATTCAATCCTAGATTTAGAAGCCTTAGCAGTACTTGCCACAGTTCATCATTATCATTGTCTGGCACTTATTTCAAGATCTTTACTGATCATAAACCATTGGTACATATTTTTGGTGGCAACCCCCCAAGTGCTAGACTGATTAGATGGAAGATCAAATTGGCTGAGTACAGCTTTGACATTGTTCACATTTCTGGTCATGCTAACAATGTTGCTGATGCAATGTCTAGGCAGTCCTGGACTACTACTGAAATGGATGAAGACCTCAATCTGGAAGAAGGGGGAGATGTGGTGGAGTACCCCCACATAACAGCACCATAGCACTGAACACTTATTTCCTAATAATCGTTACTTATCAGAACATCTGAACTCATTAATACTATTCCGTTAATAAATGTTCTATTCAGTAGCACTATTCCATTAATGTATGTTCTGAACCCATTAGCACAGCACACACTTATTTGTCATCCCATTAAGCTTGTGCAGGACCCTGTTCTATAAAAGGAACACTCTTGCATCTGTTCTTTTGTCTTGTTTTCTCTCATGCTGAAGAATTGTCCGAATTACATTTAACTTCTTAATCAATTTAGCCATTGTACGGGAGGTTCTGTGTAAAGCTTTAATCAGCTTAGGATACTTAAGCATTTGAACAGCAAGAACTGGTGGCAGCCTTCTCAACCTAGAGTTGCATTTTACCACACTTACTGTAACTCATTATGAATTATGTGAAATTACATAGTAGTTTAGATATATGAGCCTATGTTCACCTGTTGTCACAGTGACTTTTTATTATAGGTGTGTGTGTAACTGTATGTGTGTGAGTATAACTGTATCATGTGTTTGCATGCTGACGTTGGTTTTCTAGATGGAAAGTAAAATTTAAAGTAGCTCAATAAGTACAATAATATTTGCCCAATCTGCTTATTGGAATTCAATCTTGTTGGATTTCTTTTAATTACTAATTTATAGCTAGCTCGTTTGTATGCTTTGAAAATCATGTGGTCACCAGGAAATTCTTAAAAATGTATGCATTTTTAATCTAAAATTAGTGTCTACCTTCTTCAAAAGCATAATTACTTTGTAGCATGACTTAGAGGAGATAAATTCATTATTAGGAAAGCATTTATCAATAGTAAGTACAATATAAGTACCTAACACAATTCAATTATTGTTGAATGAAAATTTAACCTTTCATGCGATTTGTGAATGTCACATACACGTTGCTGTAACTTATAAAATATTCAATAAACTTTGCTGACTTATTAGTGTCGTTAATTTAACCAATTAACAGTTTGAACTGTACTTGGCTACTTTCAGTCTAAAGAGTATCAATTCTTTTTTTATTGCTTTCCTGCAGCCACGATCAACATGCCATCCACACCCACAAGTATTTAGTATTAGTTACATCAAATATTTCTTTCCATGAGTTAAAACATTGTTGAGCCATATCTGACATAAATTAACAAACAGGATTTAAATAACTTGCATTTCAACTTTATATGGACTCCAGTAGCTATAATTGCAACTTTGTCTTCCCAATTAAAATTAGCATATTCTACTGGAATGCCTTCTTGATAGAGTCATCTAGCTAACACTAGTAATGGAATTACCGTATATCACTTTTATTTCGATGCTGATATAATTTCGAAATGTGCATAGTATACGAAATTAAATTATACGGAAAATTTAAGTTATGAAATATTTTCTTATGAATATTTGGATATATGAATAATTGTGACCGTCTATGGGAAAATCGGGCACAACGCGGCATGCGTAGACGTCGCAAAAAGATCGATTTAGTTCTTAAAATTGTATTAAATAAGCCTAACGAAGGGAATGGTTAGGTGATATATAGCGGGAATGGCTAAAGCTACGGCGGGAGAGCTTAATATCTGCTTGCCGAGGAGTGTGTAAGTGCAAAAATAATTTTTTCGTCGGGGCCGCGTTGTGCCCGATTTTCCCGTAGAGGGTCACAATTAAGGAACGAAAAATTGCATGCCACGTGCTCTAGTAGAGCATTTTTCTCTCAAGAAGGAAGACATGTCTCTACACCGGTACTTCGCGAGCAGGGAGGGTCTTCCTGAAGCAAATGGAGATCTATCAGCAAGTGTTCCATCTAGAGCTATTGCACTTGCCAACAGTGAGGTGCTTAAGGCTCCAACTCAGCCATTTCATGCACGCACGCATGGTTAGATCAGAAATTTTAGTGTAAAACAAATTTCGTGGGAAAAAAATTTCGTATAAATCTTAATTTCCGAAATTAAAATGTAATGAAATATTAAAAAATGAAATTTAATTGAACGAAATTAAACAGAAATACGGTAAATGAAATTATAATTATTAACATTGTAGGTTGTATCCATATACATACAACCATTGCACCATGTTTGAGTAGCATATCTTTTTTAAATTCTGTCTGAATAACTAATTACAAATCTTGATCATTCAGCAATTTACAATCTTCATTTATTTGGTTATTCACCTTGCTGCTTATACAAGAAAATAAAATTATAGTCAAAAGTCTGCATTTCCCTCACAGTGCTGGTCACTCTGACAAACTTATTTGAATGTTTTTGAATGCTATCGACATTGAAAACTTTCCTTACGTTCTTTTTTTGTTATCAGGTGATCACGAAAAATTCCATTGTTCATTTCAGATTCTCTAAAACTATCAATTATCTTCCTCTAACCAACAGCTTCTTTCAATTTTTCAGTAACAGGGTGTTTAGTATTCTTACTAACTCGTCGTTAATGTCCCAACTGTTTATCACGATTATATGGTGAGTAGGAATATGTCCCAACTGTTAATCATGATTATATAGTGGGTAGGAGTAAGTTGTTATTGTCCCAACTGTTTATCATGATTATATAGTGGGTAGTGTTATGGAGGGAAGTTGGATTTGACCTCTGAGGACCGGGGGAGGTCAAATTCAAGATGGCCGCCAGTGTACCCTGCTTAATGTTCAAGTGTGCTTAATTTTGATAGTTATAAAACAGTTGAGGTGTCATTTCCAACTAAATTTGGCATACTGGTTCATTTGGTGATACTTTTAAGACCACCAGATCTCAAGAAAATGCATATAGGGCAAAATTAAGGTCAAATTACATCAAATTTCTAATTAACATTGTCCACAATCCTGAGTATCACAACCTAACAGTCTCCAGAACACAAGCATAGTGCAGTGCACTTGAGTGCAGCTTTACCACACTTGCAGCGTCCAGTGCACCCCTTCTTGCAGCGACAGGAGATCAATTCATGGCATGATTTTGATGCTTCAGGTAGAGTGGTCCAAAGAGGCTGCCACCCGGTTGTTTCCTTTGTCCAGCCCCAGCCAGATGGCTCTGGCATATCTGGATCTGTGACTAATGCCTGGTTCCAACAGTTTGCCTGGTAGCAGGTGCGTTTGATATGTTGTTTGAGCGCTGCCTGGGTTGGAGGAATGTTATCTAGAGTTCTAGACTTCTGTGAGAAGAGTTGTTTCCTGGCATCATTCACTTCCATGCTCTCACTGGTTCGGTCATACATCAGCACAACAAATCTTTCTAGTAGGAACATTGATTCTTCACTGACCTCAGTTGGCATGCCTAGGAGTTCATTGAAAGCACTGGTCACCTCTGGGAAAGACCTCCAAGTAACCCAGGCCGTCTTCTTTCCTCTGCCAGCAAAAGAAGATACAGTGTCACACCCAGTGAAAGCATGAAAGACTGGGAGTGTCAGACACTGTGTTGGGTTCATTGAGGCGACCATTTCATGAATAGCTATGTATCGAAAGCTTGACTTGACACCAAAGGCAACCCACATCTCATCAGGAGCTATCTTGCTGAATGTTGACACAGCCAACACCACCACATCAGTATCAACAGTATGTATGATTACACTCCTACATCCCTTTTGCACAGCATCTGCCGCATGCAGAAGTAGCCGAGTGTCAGCCTCCTCTTGTGAACATGGGGCAAGGTGAGTCAAACATGACTCAGCAGGAGAGCAGAGGACTCCATTTCCATTTGTTGCATAAATTTCTTTGCCCTCTCCTACAGATAGGTGAACAACATGTGACAGGAAGGCAAACAATTCACGTCCACTCGAAGGAAGTCACTCCAGTTCTTTGGCATCTTAGTAGAGGGACCCACCCTCTTCCTTGTGCCCTTTCCCCTCTTCTCTCTAGTGGAGGCTTTCAGGCTGGCTGGTTGGTATACATCCCAGACAAGGTCAATCCGGTTGCTTTTCTCAAGTTGAGCAAGAACATATGATGCAAACACACCTTCTCCATACTCTTGAAATGTTCTTGATGCACTAGGATTTAGCATTTGAACCACAACTGCACCATCGAGAATGGTTGCATCGGTTATAGGTGCACCATTGCTTATACTTTCTTCAAGCAGATCTGATTCCAGGCAGCGAAGTAAGTCTGCTTTAACCCCAAACCGCAATGTCCCTCCAGTTGACAGCGCTGGTGGAGCTGCCTGGTTTTCATGGGAAAAGAAGTTGTCCATATCTCCGTCTCGTGTTTGACAAGAGATGTAAAGCCTTGAAAAGAGACCACAGTCACTCTTCAGTGCTGCTAGCTGTTCCTTGTGTCTTGACTTACTCTTGACTGGTGGCCTACTGAAGAGTGGCAACTTGTTCTTGGGAATTGTTTGTGTGATGGGTGTTGTAGACTCTTCCAGCCTTTCTGTCACATACTCAGTGTACTGCTCCTCACCAAGGGTCTCGATCCTTCTTACAGTTTCAGCCACTTGGGCATCCATGATGTCCTTTGTGTCAATGACTAGTAGGTCTTGGCTGCGTTCTAGAAATGGATTCCCCATCTCTTCAAACACCGTCACAAGTGCCCTAACATCCTTCAGAAATGCTACCTGTACTGCGGGTTGCTGGTCATGGTGATGGTGTCCAGCGTCACCACCATCATCCTTTTGGTGTCTGACCTGGTCTTCAAACTCTGCAGTGATCCTGGCAATTTCTGGCCCTGCTACCATCCAGCGTCTGAGTGCTCCAGGATTGCCAGTCAGTCCAATGGCCCCACCAGAACCTTTCACCATTGCATTGTTCTGCTCATGGCACTGGTCAAGTGCCATGGCAGAGAACTTGTTTCTGGTTTTGTGCACCACAAATTTTCCTGACTTGAATTCTGCTAGGACATTGGGGTGTTTTTCAGCGAGAGTTGTCATGTCACGGATATGTACAGGAAGCCATCTGGAGTAGTGCGTATGATCTAGGGCAAACATCCAGGGAATGATCTGGGTCAGGGATTCCACGTAGAGCTGGAAGTTACTTTCACGAAGGGACCTGATGTATCGTAGCAAAAGAAGCTCCAATGTTAAGGTCTTCAACCAATAGTCAAAGTGAACACTGGCCTCTGCTCGCTGTATACACCACTCCTCAAAAGGTGGAGCATCGGGTTGCATGGCAATGGTATCATCAGATTGGCAGTCTTCACTGTAAGCTTGTTTGAGGAGTGTGTAAAGGCTTGCAGCTGTAACCTGGTGCGCATGGCGAGTCTTAGTGACGTGACTGGCGTGTATGAAGGAATTTGCTATTCCAGAACTTGCAATGTCCGCCTGTACCAGGGCATTTGTCCAGCCACTGTCTTCCAGCCAGTCTCCCAGCAACTTCAACGTGGCCATTTCGATGTGGAGACCACCGAACATGATGACAAAGTGATCCTCTCCGTATGTGGCTGGCCAAGTCCATTGGATCTTCTTCGCGAGAGCATACAATGGCTGATCAGCTGCAAGGACAGGCGTCTGACCAGGGTTCAAGTGCTGAACTGCTGCTTTGACAATGTCCATGGAGTGACGTATCATTGCCACTGAGTTCGCATTGTCAAGAAACAGAGGCAACAGTGCATTAATTGCAGCAGGTGGAATGACAGCTTGTTGCAAGTCAGCATGGTAGGCAGACCATGATATCCAGCCATCCATGGTAGAGTCCGTTTTTTGAATGGCGGTCTTGACTTTGCAGAGCCATGCATACTCATCTTCTGTGGCAGCTTTAGTAGCAAGGAAGTTGGATGGTCTCACAAGACCTTGTACAGCCGGGGCACTGAAGTCCTTTGTCTTGATGACAGCTGGTCGCACTATTGTGTAAGTAGATGGCAGTGGTGTGACTGACTTGGTGGAAGAGCTGCCATGACATATCACAGGTATACCACGATCAGTTCCACCATGTGTGTGAGATGGATGCTGTACAAGAGACACTCCAGTGCCATGAAACGAATCTTTGGAAGTTGTGGAGCTTGGGTTATGGTCAACGTTGTCCACAACTCCTCCTGTGAACAGACCTTTGCGCAACTTAGATGGACACACTACATCTTCAGCCCTAAAGCTCTGGCAGATACCATTAGCGATGTCTGATGAGAGTTGCAGCAGCCTGTCATATGAGATACACAATCCCAGATTGAAAAGAGTGTCAATAAGCCCCCTGCTTCGTGTAACTGCATGGATCTTGAGAGACAGGTAGATTGGAAGTGGAGTTTCTTGGCCACAGCTATGACGGGTTGAGCTTGATGAGTCAACTTTCCGTGCATGCTTCACACTGTTGAACACCATCAATTAGGAGATTGCTAGGCCTGGTTTTGTGGTGGTTGTATGGACCAGCTGAGTCTGATGCTTGATGTTTGCACCTTCAAGTATCATGTTGACTAAAGCCAAGAGGGATGGTGGTACAGCTTCCTGCTGGCAGTTCTCCTGGAACGACCAATTGAAGGAGAAACTACAGTCCAAGATCTCTTTGCGCACTACCTGTGCTGCTTGCATTAAGTGCATAGCATCAGTGTCGTGATAACTGGCCGCCATGAGGGCCGGTCCAATATCCTTCTCAAAACTGAGAAGAATATCTCTTCCCTGTGAATGTGCCCTCAGATCAGGAAGTGCAGAAAGCAGTCTCTTCTTCAGTCTGGTGGTGTGGATTCGTTTGTCCACAGCCAGACCAAGCTGCTCCAGTCTCACCTTGTAGAGTTGAGCAATGTCTGTCAGTTTGAAGATAGGAGCACTCTCTTCATCACTTCTCATGTCTTCCAAAAATGCCACTAGCTCAGCAAAGGCTATGCCATGCAGGCAAGAATCATCATTGTCTTCGGGTGTATCCTGCCTAGCTCTGTTGTATAGTGAGCACAGGCAATTGGAATGATACATTGCCTCAATGGCAATCATGTCTCCTGCTGCGAGCTTGGCCAACAGAGCAGTGTCCTCGACTTCAAGGGCACACCTCCGCACGTTTGCGTCAATAAGCCTGCGGAACCAGCAGGCTCATTGCAGAAGAAGCAAGTGGGCTCAGTGGACTGTGGATGGCTGTGAACAGATCGTGTCTGCATAGAAGAAGCACATTCAAATTGCTGCCCTGTAGCTAATTCTCTCCGACTCTGCTCATCGAATGCCTTTTTGTTGAACTGTAGCCGACATTTCTTGTGCCACTCAGCCCTGTGTGCCCTCAGAGTGGATTCTATGCCAGTTCCATCATCCAATCGCTCAAGATTGATGTCCATTGGCATGCGGTGAAGGGTCTGGAAAAGGAAACTGCCTCAGACAATGAATGCACAAATCAATATGATGAAATGGTGCCTACATGAGCAAGCTCAATAATTATGATGAAATACTGGTGCCTGCATGAGCAAGCTCAATAATTATGATGTAATACTGGTGCATGCATGAGCAAGCACAAAGACATTAGTGCCTGCACAAATAAGCAACAATTCTTTATTTGATTGCATTTTTTGTTCAAATTTGGCCTTGATCTTGGCCTAAATGCATTTTCTTGAGATCTGGTGGTCTTAAAAGTATCACCAAATGAACCAGTATGCCAAATTTAGTTGGAAATGACACCTCAACTGTTATATAACTATCAAAATTAAGCGCACTTGAACATTAAGCAGGGTACACTGGCGGCCATCTTGAATTTGACCTCCCCCGGTCCTCAGAGGTCAAATCCAACTTCCCTCCACAGCTGAAAATAAACCTTATGGTATGTACTAACCATGCTAGAAGTTTCATGCTTTAATCAAGAAGTGCACGATTTAGTTAAATTTTGGAGCTAACCCACTGTACTATACTCTTGACAGTGTCAGAAAACTCGGGTATACGCTTTAATTTCAAGGCCATGTCTGTATAAACACGTCGTGGTTGATCAAACCTTATTAGTAGTCTTGCTTCAACAGCCTCAAAGGAGTCGCCACTACGCAGTCCATCACGAATGATGCTTGTCACTGCAGGGTCCTTGACACATTCAAGTAAGAATGTCAGCTGTTCATCGGCCGTGAGATCTGGAAGTCGTGCGAGATAATCTTTAAAACGCCTCCAAAAGGACCGCCAATCTGCGAGGTCTCCGGAGTATGTCGGAAGCGGTAGGGTGCGTGACTTGACTCCTTGCTTTATAGGCCTGGATTCATCACCTCCACTTGGAGTTGGTGGAGAAGCAGATGTCGAGAGTGTTCCAGAACGCCTAAGTTTATCCTGGATCGAATGTTTCTTACCAGAGCCTTAATATTGTCGGACGAGGCCAGCTTCCTAGGCCGTGTTAACTTCAGAAATGCCTGAAGGCTGCTTTGAAGTTCGTCTGAATCCTGATCCACTTTGCAGCGCAGGTCCTCCCCACTGAGACTTTCCCAATAGTCCAGCGTTTCCATTAATTGCTGGCTTTCCTCATGAACCTCAATGACGCGATGTAAGTGATCAAGTCGTTCACGAAGACTGTCTATTGTTGAGGAGAATTCAACTTGTGCAAGTTCATCCTCCTTAGTGATCTCTGCAATAGAATCTAATGCATCTTCATAACTATCTTCAGCTTTAGTTAGCCGACTACCGATTCTTTTGAGTTGAATCACAGATATATTTTGTGGCTCGAGTCGTCTTGTTCCTGGAGTAAAGTATCTGCACGAGTAAGTTGCCCCTTGGCCGTAGTCATCAATCGCTTGGTGTCCATAATGTCACTTGTCAATCAGTCGCACACTTCAGTGAATGTTAGAAGACAAGTACGTTGAGAAGTAGTTGGATCTCCAAACAGGTGTCGAAGATCCGGCTCGAAGGACCAGAATGAATAGGCGTGCTTGGAGTGAACAATAATTGAGAGGTTAGGCACAGGAAAACGCACTGTGAAGTCAACCCAACCTAGCTAAGTGCTCAACTACAGTCACCCACTAAACAAAAAGGAATTATGTTTAAGCACTATAATTAAAGATATGTAAGTAGTAGCAAGTAGAACAACAATAGTAGCAATAGGAACAGCAACTGAACTGAGGGCCCTAACCTGACCCTTTTATAGGCCAGGCTATGGGCCCAGGTGTAAATAAGTGTTTAATCTGATAGTCAATGTGTGAAGTACTATAATAAAGGGGTGACGAAAACAGAGGGAGGGGCAGACAAATAAGAGTAGTCAATCATTCAGGGTGTGGCCTGAACAGGTAGGAATAAGTTGTTAATGTCCCAACTGTTTATCATGATTATATAGTGGGTAGGAATATGTCCCAACTGTTTATCATGATTATATAGTGGGTAGGAATATGTCCCAACTGTTTATCATGTTTATATAGTGGGTAGGAATAAGTTGTTAATGTCCCAACCGTTTATCATGATTATATAGTGGGTAGGAATAAGTTGTTAATGTCCCAACTGTTTATCATGTTTATATAGTGGGTAGGAATAAGTTGTTAATGTCCCAACTGTTTATCATGTTTATATAGTGGGTAGGAATAAGTTGTTAATGTCCCAACCGTTTATCATGATTATATAGTGGGTAGGAATAAGTTATGAATACTGTATCTGTTTTAAGCATCTCATTGCCTTTATACATACTGAGCAGTTTAAATTAATTTTACTTGTCACTTGACTTTTTAGCCCTCTTTTTCCACTCCTACGTAGATTATACATTTTACTACGATGGCAGTGTTAATAATAATGTTGATAATTTTTTGAGTAAGCTTTGAGGCAGAATGCATAACAAACAATGAATGTGGGACCTTTTCTTCTTCTGTCTTCCATCAAGCACAAAGTTTGTTCAAATTTTTAAGGTTCTTTCAACAATGTCAACTGCATAACTATCCATTGCCTTTACATACCTAAGTATAAAGCAAATTGTATTGAATAAATGATTTATGTTAATTGTTAAACTTATTTATTACCTCTTAAAACAGATGCTGCATTTAATTTTCCCCTTTTATTTTTTGTGAGAAGTACTAATATGTCAAGACAAACTGCTTTTGTATGCATATTGCTGAATGTGGGTATGGTTGGGAGTTGCGCTGGCCCTCTGCTCAGTTTCTCATAAATGCAGCCCAACGCAACACGGTATCCGCTGCCACCAGAGTTCTCCCCAAGCCCCTTGACAGACTTTGATATAAAATCGTAATCTTAAAAGATGGGAACAAGGACAGAACTGAACTAGCCACGTGCGCAGGCAGACTTTAAATAGTTCAGGGTCCACCCACGCACGGAATGACATGACGAGACACCAACGTAAGTACTCACAACAACGCACACCAATAAACATTCAAGTCCACACAACTACGCACACCAATAAATAAACTAAACTCTAAGACACGCACACTGATACACAAAGTAAATAATTAATGCTCAATAATACACACACACAATGTTCCCTGTTCTTTATCTTCTCTCTTCTTGCTCTTGCTCTTTCTGATCTTTCTCTTCCTTCTCCTTCACCAGACCCACATCTCCCCCGCCTAAGCTTGGAGCCGGCGACAAGCTGATACCACCAGGGTCTGGTTCGTTCTTCTTCTTGTCCAGGCACCATGATTGTCTCGAGAAACCATCCGCATTCCCATGTTGAGCACCCGGACGAAACGTAATCTTGATCGGACGATCTTGCAGGGCAAGGGCGAAACGTAGCAGTCTCTTGTTCAATCCCTTTCCAGACAGCAATGCCAGACATGCCTTATGGTCTGTAACAATCTCCACAGGCTTTGCATAGACGAGCCTCTCGAAATGTCGAAGAGCAGCCACGATGGCCAAACTCTCGAGCTCCGTGATCGAATAGTTTCGTTCAGCAGGACGAAGTTGTCTGCTGAAGAACGCGATTGGAAGTTCTTCTCCATCTCTCACACCGTGAAGACAGGCACCGATCCCGTCCCCGGACGCATCCGTATATAGTTTCAGGTCATCATCAGGACTGAGGGTATACAACAACACATTAGCGCACAAGGATTGTTTCAACTTACCATATGCGGCATCCATCTCTCCCGTCCAAGCCACCAGATGCGGAGCCCGGAGAGAGGTTGAAGGAGTCAGAAGAGAGGATAAATTGCCAAACCCCTTAACAAACCTCCTGTAATACGACATGGCTCCTAGAAAAGCCCTCAAGTCTTTCTTAGACTTAGGCTTAGCAAACTCTCTCAAAGCTTTGACTCTACTCTCTGGAACAGACATTCCTCCACCACCAATCCTATGACCCAAATACGTCAGATACCTTCTCCCAAACACACACTTCCGCTTCTTAATTTTCAACCCAGCATCACCTAAACATTTAATCACTCTTCTAACATCAGCCAAATGATTCTCCCAACATTCACTAAAAATGACTACGTCATCTATATAATTGCAACACATACTCTTTACAGGTTCCAGCACACTCTCAACTGCTGCTTGAAAAACAGCAGGAGCGTTCTTTAGCCCGAAGGGCATACGAACGTAACGATATTTGCCCAGAGGACAGACAAAGGTCGTCAACTCACTAGACTCAGGTTCCATTTCTATCTGGTGGAAACCAGAAGTCAGATCTAATGTGGACAGACATGAACAATTGCCCACTTTCTGGAGTATCTCCTCCAGAGATGGCACCCAATGCCTCACTAGGGGCGTCACCAAGTTCAGTTGACGGAAGTCTACACAAATGCGCACAGACCCATCCTTCTTCCGAACCGGGACTAAGGGGGAAGACCATAAAGAACTGGACTTCACAATAATTCCATCCCTTAACAATTTCTCAATCTCCTCAGATACAGCTTGTTCTATACCCACTGGTATGTTCCTCCCTTGCTGGGAAACAGGAACAGCATGTTCGGTCAACACGATTCTACACATAACATTCTCACACAGGCCAGGGGTTTCACTAAAGAAATCACTCATCTCATCTAACAAACATTCCAACTCTCTACCATTAAACCCAGGACACTTATCCTTGGACAATAAGGGCGAACATTCCAACAAATCATTACCAATGCCCGTGTCCTCAGCCACCAAGGTGACTGCATTCACTTCCACAGGTCTAGGTGAATAATCCTTCAAATTATTAATGTGAGCAATTTTCACAGGATGCCCATCTCCCTTCGAAACTTTGTAGGTGACTCGGGACACCCTTTCTACCACTTGGTAAGGCCCTTCCCACGAAGCCTGCAGAGCAGCGTGGAGGCCAGGAATTCTCATTAGAACACTATCTCCCACACTAACACATCTATCTCTCTTTCCTTTATTGTAAGTATACACTCTAGATTCCCGTTGTTTTGCTTCCGTAGCACAGGCCACGTCATGCAGTGTGCTCAACTGGTCATGCAATTTAAGCAACCAATCCTCAACATCCATTCCCTCAAACACATTATCACACCAACCATGATACAAAATATCCAAAGGACCTGCTACCTCCCTACCAAACACTAAACGGTGAGGCGAAAAACCAAGGTCTCTATTTGGTATCTGCCTAATGGCAAACAAGGCCAAGGGCAGAAACTCCACCCAGTCAATACCGGCGTCCAGGGCCTTAGCCAACATAGGCTTCAGGGTCCCATGGAGCCGCTCAACCACGCCATTGGACTGTGGGTGGTATGGAGAAGACTGCACAGAGTCAATCCCCAACATGGCATAGGTATTGGTCATCAATTTAGAGAGAAATATCGTCCCTCGGTCAGACAAGACCTTGAGAGGGATGCCTGTCCTAGCAATAATTTGGACGAAGGCTTGGGCAGCTTCCTCAGCCGAGGCAGTCCTCATGGGGACAGCGTCAGGCCATCTGCTTGCCAAACACGCGTACGTGAACATATACTTGGCACCGCGCCTCCCTTTGGGGAGGGGGCCGACCAAGTCCACAGCCACAGACTCAAACGGAACACACAAGATTCTCCTTTCAACCATCAGGGCTTTCTTATTCCCCGAACTATTTACCCTTAAACAAACATCACAAGATTTGACAAATCTCACGATATCACCATGTATCCCAGGCCACACAAAACGAGAACCTAGGACACGCCTCATCCCACGTACACCAATGTGGGCTGTGTTGTCATGTGCCAGCGTTAAAGCCTTGGCACGTTTGGAAACTGGGAGAACGATTCTAACATTCTCAATACCACCGTCGTCTACAGACTTATGAACTAGAACACCATTATCAGCCCAAGAATAGCCATTCATGGACTTATCCGCCAGACTCCTCAGAGGAGCTAGGGAACTGTCACTCACCACATCTGAAACAAACAACTCAACACCTGAAGTGTCACACTGCTTAGGACAAACAAGTTCAGAATTGACTTCACTATTATTCACTTTAGGAGGAGAGACCTGGCTAGACTGCACAACTTCCATGTTTTCTTCAGAAACTTCGCCAAGCTCAACCCCCGAAGCATTACTATCAGCAACCGAAGCAATATCATCTACCTTCTTCTTCCCTGCTACACCATCAAAACCTGTATCAATGTTAGCCAGTCTCTCAAACTCCTCAGTGAAACTCACTGGACTAGCCTCAATCACATCAGAAACACAATTATCTTTTACACACTTCCTCTCACGTCTACTCTTAGATCTAGTAACGACCTTGACTGTTGCACTTCTCTGGATGTCACCATCGCCCTGAGAGGTCTTACAAGCCTCCTGCAGGGTAGTGACAGAGCCAGCATCACTAGGTGATGTCTGAATGCCCGAGGTATCATCGGGATGCCCTGCCCCTCGTGCCCTGGGAGGGGCACTTGAGGCAGCATCCAGAAGAAGCTTAGATGCCATTTGGCCGTCCATGGGGACGGAAAACAGTACTTTGTTACATACATCATCCTCATGGGCCACAGCTACAACAGAAATGAAGGACTTGCCTCCAAACTCAAAGTCAACTTCAGCTGTCTGGAGTGACTTGGTTTGACCATTCCACCCCTTTACATTCACTCTCTCATCTAATAACTGGTTTTCATACACGAGACAACCGGGAACAATAGTAATTTCTGCCCCGGTGTCAGGGACAATTAAACACTCAAGTCCATTCACCAGACCTTTAACATGGGATGTCCCTTCCTGAACTGCCACAAGATTGGCGTTGTATGTTCTTCTACCCTTCTTAACTTCAACTTTCTTATCACTTTTACCATCAGATTTGGCACCACTACTACCCTGCTTGCCCCTGTGAGGGCAATCAGGTACTTTGTGCCCAGGCTCATTGCATGAGTAGCATACGACCCTAGGACTGCCAACACTTTGCTCACTATTTCCCTTGAATCTACAGTCATAAGCACGATGCCCATACCTCTGGCAGACATAACAACGAATCCCTCTATACCCAGAACTGAAATTGGGATTACTAACCGGTCTACTAACAACTGGGGTCTCTGGTTCAGCTGTTTGGAAAGACAATGCAACCCTGTTGAGATCTTTAAAAGATCCAACCTCGCGCGCATCCATCAAGGAGCGTTGATTGGCCGGCCGTGAGGCCCTGTAAATGGCCATGGCGAAGAAGAGCAGCACGTCAGCTTTGTCGACGGTAGCCATGTCAACAGAATCTACGAGACCTTTCAAGTAAGCATACGATTCAGTGGAATTCATCGATTTCGTAGCGTTACTAAATTCAGCTATAAGCTTGACTCCTAGAGCAGTACGGCTGGAGCCTAAGCTTTCGACAAGAAGTTCCTTTAGCTCAGCATAGGATGTATGCGCTCGGTCTATGGAAGCGACGCAAGCTGTACTGGTCTTGGACTGCAGCTTTTGCAGCAAAACAGTTTTGAAGCGAGCTCTGGGGCAGCCTAAGTCGGACAGGTCTGCCTCTAACTTCATAATGTATTTAACAATATCTACACCATCTTTGTGGGGCGCCAAGGCAGCAATTTGCCTATTAAGATCACCCCCTGCACTATCACCTGAGGCCCCACTAGAGGACCCCATATGTCTCATAGCCTGAGTAAACTGCTGCATAAAACTTCTCATCAGGCTAGAGTCACTGTCACTGATCACAGGATCAGATTCAGCATTACTCCTGGGAACAGCAAAATTTTCTCTCTCCCTACCAAGGGTACTAAACTCCCCAAAACCAGAATTCTCCTCAACATCTCTCAAATCACCAGAGTTCTCCGTCATTTCGGATGCACTCTCACCCTCAGAAATAATACCACAATTCAAAAACAATTGCCTACTCAAAACCAAAGGTTTACCAGGTCCCTCAACCAAAGTACTACTGGAATCAGACACAACAGACTCCCTATCAAGACTCTCAGATACACGAGACACGTCCCTGGACTTCCCGCTATCCTTATCACCACTCTTTACCCTCACCTTGTCAGGCAAAATACTCTGAGAACTGTCAGAACCCAACTCAACTCCTGAATCAGCACTATATTTGCTTCGACAGACTCTGACCTTCCTCTCTCTCCGGTTCATCCACACCAGTGACCTGAACACAAAGAAACAAACAACAGCACACAGCAATCTCAACAATAACGGCAACCAATGCAAACAATAAAACCCTTGTCAAACTCCTGAACAGTGTCTGGCTCGACGTAGTGCGATCCCGAAGGTTAAATCGGCAGAGACGCAGTTCCGAAGAGTCGGATGAGCACAGAAGAAGACGCAACTGATAACTTGGAGCACAACCGTCTGGTCGATGACGTGAAGCACCACCGCTGCCGCCAATTGTGGGTATGGTTGGGAGTTGCGCTGGCCCTCTGCTCAGTTTCTCATAAATGCAGCCCAACGCAACACGGTATCCGCTGCCACCAGAGTTCTCCCCAAGCCCCTTGACAGACTTTGATATAAAATCGTAATCTTAAAAGATGGGAACAAGGACAGAACTGAACTAGCCACGTGCGCAGGCAGACTTTAAATAGTTCAGGGTCCACCCACGCACGGAATGACATGACGAGACACCAACGTAAGTACTCACAACAACGCACACCAATAAACATTCAAGTCCACACAACTACGCACACCAATAAATAAACTAAACTCTAAGACACGCACACTGATACACAAAGTAAATAATTAATGCTCAATAATACACACACACAATGTTCCCTGTTCTTTATCTTCTCTCTTCTTGCTCTTGCTCTTTCTGATCTTTCTCTTCCTTCTCCTTCACCAGACCCACACTGAACATTACTACTCCAGACTTTGTCAGTGACTTTGCTTTCTCTTCCAGCTATTGTATTCGGGTGAATAGCACTGTTTTGTAACACTTTCACAGGACACACCAAATGAAGAATTTTTGTGGATTGAGCAGGAAGCGAAAAGATTGTTTTCTTCTTATTTTTAGGTTGCCCTATAAACTTTGAAATCTCTGTACCTACAAGTGCAGGTTGAGGTAGATCACCTCTATATCTATCAACTAGTCTATCAAAATTTAATGAAGTTGCTGATTGTTCACATAATAGTGAAGGAACTAAGGTAAGAAGCTCAGATACAAATATTTGATGCTCTCCAAATCGTTCCTGCATTTGTTGGATCAGATGATCTAGCAAAGGCAGTGCAGTCATTCTTCTATAATATGTTTCAGCAGAATCATACTCCACATTTTCTCGGCCTTGCTGACGACCAACAGTTCTAGGAACTTCTGGCGAAACACCAGTGTCATTAGCCAAAGCTTCTGCTTGTTCATACCAGTCATGAAGGAGCTGATCATTTGAGCGCATGGCTTTCAAGTCAGATATAACATGCTGAACTTTCATATAAGCATATGCAAGATCATTAGTTTTGTATTGAAATTTTATACTAATTGGTTTAATTACTGACATGCAATGCATAGTAACTATGAAAGCATAAATAAAACCAAAGCTATTATAGATTTTCCGCAAACCGGTTGCAGTCACTATAGTGCTAGCATCCCAGTCCATACTACCATATGTAGTATCACGAGTGGTTATAGCTTCCATTACAGCATGAAGATATTTAAACAAGTCAAAAAAACTCTCATATGCTTCATGACGGTATATCCAGCGAGTTCTACACAAATCTTTTACTCTAACTAACTTCGTACGTTTATCAATTACACGTTCAAGAAACATTTGCCTTTTTGTACTATTTTTTAAAAAACAAGAAGATTCTGTGATAGCACCATTCATATTTCGAATGGGTTTCCCATTTCCTTAAACACTGAACATAGGTTGTAAACTACAAGCCTGTACAATGCACAAGTTCAAAACAAGTGAACTACAGTGTAGTAGGTAGCCAAACTGTTTTCTGCTAATAGCAAGCCTTGCACACCACGTTGAGCTGCCATATTAGAGGCTCCATCATACCCTTGTCCTCTGCAATCTTGAAAATCCAAACCATACTTTCTTTGATCTTATCAGCCAAAGCTTCACCAGTTACTCTCTCAGTAGTTACAAAGTCTAAAAACTCTTCTCTTATGCAATCTTTACTATCTACAAATCTTAAAACGATGGAAACTTGCTCTTTATTAGATATGTCACGTACTTCGTCACATAATACAGAATAAAACTTGGCTTCTTTTATTTCACTAATTATATTATCTCTAAAATAATCTCCTAATATTTCAATTAGCTGATTTTGAATAGTTTTACTGGTGTAAATGGCATTCCGTCCAGATTCTTTGAAATGCTTTTCAAGAACAGTGTCTCCTGATCGTATAGCATACTGAAGTAAGGCCAAAAAGGTGCCTTTGTTACTGCTTGGATCAGCTTGCTATCGGCTCTATGCCCACGAAGTGCTATACTTTGTGTACCACACAAAGGAATGGCATCTGCAATATGTTTAATTATAGAACAATTTTTAGTTATTTCTTTTAATCTACTATTTACAAGCAGATTATCAACAGCTAATTGTGGTCTGAACTGTGAATTTTTTAAAGCTTCTGCCTGGGTGACTGCCAGCTGGTGATAATTGGTAGAAATATGCTTGGAAATTTTACTTGTTTTTGCTGTCCAATAATTAAATTTCTTGCATACCAACTGACCTAAATTATCCTTATTGGCAAAAAGCACACAAGGTAGACAAAATATACAATCTTCTGCTTTGCTGTATACAAGCCAAGGATTCTTCTCTAAATATGACAATTGACAAGACGTCTGACACCCATCTAAGTATCTACTAGGAAACTTAAAATCGCTATTAGGCTTAAAGTGTTTAGTTAAGATAGAGTACTTCAATGTTGAGGAAAAACACCTTATATTGAGGAGTTGACTGTAGAAGCAACCCAATATCATCACATAGTTGCTCACTCATACTACTACATAACGAAGTACTAGAAACCGCAGGCGCTAGCGCAAGAGTACCTGGGACAGGAGCAGTTTGAGGAGAAGAACACCACAAAAAGAGCAGCCCCTGATACTTCCACTAACCAAACCACACAAACACTCTGACAACCGAAGACACTTCAATGAAGCCTTACAAATGCACGATCAGCTGGTTGTTGTGTGCGTTTATTAGAAAACACAGCTAAATACTGGGCGTGTTCAGCTATAGACTATAGACGGACCGCCCCAATTTTGGTTTAATTGATCGCGGAAGTCGCGATATTGTTTCTCTGTGGAGTTCCATTGTGCCAGTTTGGGAGTTCAGTAGTGGTTGTAAATTAGGTAAGAATTGAGCTGAAAAAGGGGGTTTCGTCCGAAAGCTATAAACGATACCCCCTGGATCCGCCACTGCTCACATCCAGCTATGAATACTGTAATAAATCTCAATGAGTTTTATCATCCTCATGGTAGCTAAGAGTATCCATGCATTTCACGTTCACATCTATAAACTATACCATATAGCAGAATTAACTCTACAACAAATGCGAACTAGAGGTATCCACTTACTAAAAGTTTCCAGTTACATCGTTTATGGTGGATAAATGCCAGAATATAATCATAATTCAATAATATCTTCCCAAGAGTTATTTAGTAAAGAATATAAAATGCCAATCAGCATTGCAAGTCTATAGTTTATCTTTCTATACCAACGTTGGATTCCACTACACTCTTTGTCCATTAACTTCTTCCTAAAGTGTGAACTCATCACAATTTTTCCCCAATTTATTAAATCCACCAGAAAATAGTGCATAACAACATTAACTTAATGCATGTAGATGTTACTGGTAAAAACACTGATTTTATTTGGATTGACTGCTCACAAGGAAGTTTTCAATGACAGTCTATGATCTGGAATACATAGGACAAAATAATAAGTATAAATAAATATTGGCAACCTCATCAGACAACCGCTGAAAAATCAAATGCTGGCATCGACTCAAGGAAAGGGAATAAACAACGGCTTGTGGGGCCACCCACAAGGAAAAACAAGCTAATTTATGTACTTTGTTGCATGGCTGCACTGATGTAATATGTCAGGGACAGCCCCCTAGAAGGACAAGGGACAAGCCAGACGGTAACCAAGGACCTGATTGACAGGTCATTCATACTTAATAAACCCCCCTTAATCACTCGTTAGGTGTTACCGATGTTGTGACTCATTGCTTCATGTTTGTGCATCCAGAAGCACATACCACATGCACACAACTGAAAGAACATTCTATTGTACATACACATGGTTTCTTACTGGGCACGGGCATCAAACATTCATTCTTTTTATGATTCACTATGTGGGTAGTTGGCTATAAATTCACATAGCCAAAGGTACACAAAGGTGCAGGGTAGGATGCAACAAAGACTAACTGCAAAGGAGGTTGGACTACTTCCTGAACAACTTTTGGCTTAGTTAGGGGTAGTAGATAAACTTCAGGGAAAATATCGACAAGAAGACACCTTAGCAACTCCATAGACTAAATCTGCATAGGTTCCAAGTGCCACGAAAGCTCCGTGGCAGTCACAGAATTTTACTCTATCAATCTGCCACGCACGGAAGTTCTGACTGCCTATTGTCTGCCACGGAAATTCATAGGTTCCAACTGTCACGGTGGCAGCCAAGGAAATTGGGCTTATCAATCTGCCACATACCGAATTCCCCACAGGCCTATTGACTGTACGGAATTTCCCACCAAATGTAGTAGATTGTCTGCTGATAATTGATTATGTAACAAGTTGGTTGCCTCTGGCAGTATGGGTAGTTGTAGCTATAAATTGGTGGCAACTGTAATTACTGTACTGCATACTGTAACTTGCTCAAAACATTTACATTCATGCTTGCATGATGCATCAACTGACATGCCCAATGCAATATGTGCAGCTGAGTCGGCACATAGTTTGCAGTTCTGAGCTTCTTTCTTCTTGCCTGCTTTTTGAGTGTTCAACTTCATGGCTGAGTCTGAGTCTACTCCACCCCCTGCTAAGAAAATCAAGAAAATTAGACCTGCTCATTTTGATCCCTCCTGGTCACAGCTATTCAAAGGAATTGGAAAAAGAATAAAGGGTATATAGCTGTGACTAGGCTTCACTGTAATCAACTTAATAATCATATGTGACCGTCTACGGGAAAACCGGGCACAACGCGGCGTGCGTAATATCGAGAAAAGATCGATCGATTTCTTAAAAATGTATTGTTTCAAGCCTACGGAAGGGAACGGTTAGGTCAATTATAGTGGGAACGACTAAAGCTGCGACGATAAAACTTGGAGAGCTCAATATCTGGACGCCGACAACTCCGTAAGTGCAACAAAAAAATTTTTTGAAGGTGCCGCGTTGTGCCTGGTTTCCTATAGACGGTCACATATTATTAATACAGGTGACACATTTGCCCACTGCTCACTTTGCTGTTCAGATTTTGGTGTCTCTCATGGTGGTAAGCATGATGTATATGTTCACGTCAATGGTAAGCGCCACAAGGAGGCAGCAAGTGCAGCTTCTTCAACATGTTCGGTGACATCTTTCTTCAAACCTCAGCATATCACGTGTTACTGAAGCTGAAGCTAGGTGGGCTTTGTTTACCGCTAAACATACCTATCATTTCTCACAAGTGATTATGCTACCAAACTGTTCAAAACAATGTTCCCGGATTCTGAAATAGCTATGGCTTTTGCATGTGGTCACACTAAGACGGCAGCCATCATAAAAGAAGCTCTCTCGCCTCACTTTCAGAAAAAGACAGTCACAAACTTGTCTAACCCCTTCTCACTACTAGTAGATGAAAGCAATGATAAAGTAGATAAGTCTTGCATCATTTTGGTTAGGCTTTTGGATCCTGAAGTAGGTATTGTTTGTACCCGTTTTTTGGATATGCCGGTTGTCAACATAGGCACAGCTCAGAATATATTCCATGCTCTGAAAGGTTCACTGAATAAACAGGGCCTGGACTTCACTAAAGCTGTTGCCTTCATGTCAGACACAGCAAGTGTTATGAAAGGATGTAGATCAGGTGTGCAGAAGCTCATCAGAAATGAAATTCCTCATCTCTATGATGTGGGGTGTATCAATCACCTGGCAGACCTGACTATCAAAGCTGGAGTGACCACCTTGCCTATTGACATTGATCAGCTGTTTATAGATATCTTCTATTACTTTTACAATAGTAGCAAAAGAAACCAGCAGTTTGCAGACTATTGGTGTTCTTTATTTACATCAGAACCAGAAGCAATCTTAAAACATTGCCCTACACGCTGGTTGAGCTTGTTACGTTGTGTAGGGAGATACCTCACACAGTATGAAGGTTTGAAAACATATTTTTTATCGTGTGACGAACAGACTGCTAAAGTTATTAGTATTACTAGTAGGCTAGAAAATCCACTCACCAAGCCAATTCTTTACTTTCTGGCTCGTGTGTTGCCATCAATGGACAGATTCAGCCGGCTTTTTCAAAAGTCTAATGAGAACACCACATGTGAGCTCTTTGTGGAAATGGGTAGGCTGGTACGTCTGTACGCTGGCAATCTATTGAAGAAGGAAGTTATTCTTGCAGCAGGTGATAAATTGAAGGAATTGAAGATGGATGTTTCCAGTCAAGTGGCTAATGAACATCTTGGAATAGCGCTTATTCATTAGTATTATTCGTTTAAATAAAATTACGGTCGAGGGAGTTGCGCGTCAATTCAAGTGATTTGTAAGAAATGGTTCATTTCTGTTGTGTACCTGCCTGCTCCAACAACTCTAACCGTGACAAGCATCTATCATTCTATAGTTTGCCGCTGAACAGGAAGGCTTTGTTAAAGCAGTGGATCCATGCTATCGGCCGAAAACAATTACCTATAAACCGGCACACCCGTATTTGTAGCAAGCACTTCGTGGGAGCAAGTAAATGCTTATTAAGACCCGATAAAATTCCTTTGCTACATTTACGTCGGTCTTCTCGATATACTAAGCCTAGAAAACCTCCCAAAGAGCGCATCAATTCTCGTAGTATCAATGTTTGTGACATTGAGGAGCCTGAAGTGGAACTGAAAGAAATAGCCACACAAACAGAGGCTAGTGGTACAAAGTGTGGCTGTGATTGTAAATTAGAAAGCCTAAAGAATGAAGTTAGTATACTGAAATTTAAATGCCAGGAAAAAAGTTTAGTCTTTCAAATATAAAAGACGATGATTTCAAAATCTTGTTCTACACTGGTTTCCCCAGTTATGCTACTTTTGGCTTGTTATGAATTTCTTGGACCAGCAGTACACTCCCTTATATATGATGCAAGTAAGCAAGTATTGGAATGTGGAACTACTAAACGTTATCGACCAAGAGCTCTTTCTCCTGAAAATGAATTTTTTTTAGTTTTAGTTCGGTTACGTTTGGGACTGATGGAAAAAGATCTAGCAGATCGCTTTGAGATCTCACAGTCAACTACTTCCAGAATAATTTTAACCTGGATAAATTTTCTCTTTCTGAAATTTAAACAAATTCCAATCTGGCCTCCAAGAGACTTCATTCATTCACACATGCCTCGCCAATTTAAAGAAAAGTACCCTACGACACGTGTAATTATTGATGCCACTGAAATATTTATTTCTCAGCCTCGACTGCCGGAACTTCAGCAGATGACATTCTCAAATTACAAAAACCACAATACCTTCAAGGCATTAGTAGGTATTTCGCCTAGTGGAGCAATTACATTTGTGTCAAAGCTTTTTCCGGGCTGCATATCAGATAAAGAACTGACAAAACAAAGTGGATTGCTCGATCTTTTGGAGAAAGGTGATTCTATAATGGCTGACCGTGGATTTGATATCGAAGAAGATTTGATTATTCGAGTGTTAGGCTGAACATTCCGCCATTTCTGAAAGGAAAAAAAGTTTGAGGAACATAAAATTATTGCTACCCGAAGAATTGCTTCTCTACGCATCCATGTTGAAAGAGCTATGGAAAGAATTAAAAATTTTCACATATTCGACAGAGTATTACCTGCTAGTTTGACTGATATTGCTGATAGACTTTTTTTTTGTTTGTTGCCTTCTGTCAAATTTTCATCCCCCCTTATGTCATTAGCTAATAATTATTCAGTAATCAACCCTTTCGTTCCGGATCCCGCTTTAAAGCGGGTGAAGACCGATTGACTTCTCCGAATTTTTAAAAAGTTACTTTATAGCTAGAACCTTCAGATTGCATACACAGGTGCCCAATGCATTGGAGAAGCATCTAAAATAGCTTTCAGCCAGGACTGCTTCGACAGTACCTCACAGCAGTTGCGTTTATTTCTTCCTCGGCAAAAAAAAAAAACATCGGTTCTCCGTCGAATTTTAAAAAAAGTTACCTTCTTCACAGCAGCTTCATTTATGGATCCAGTCATCTCCAGAGCTTTGTAGAAGCAGCAAAAATTGCTTGAGCTCAGTAGCCTTCCATAACACATTGAAACAACCGCTTCTTTGCCGACCAAGACTTTGCGGTTGGACTTACTGTCTTCTCTCCAATTTTTTATAAAATCGCCATTTCAACGGGGACCTTCCCTATTACGTACGTCTAGGTATTCTTATTACACTCGTAGAAAAAAGTGAGCGTGTCGTGTGACCCCGGTAACTACGCAAAAAAAAAAAATTTTCAAAGTCATTTTTTGGAAGATGGCGTCTAGAAGTTACAATGCGGTGCAAGTTTTAGACTTGCTTGATGTTGACTCTAGCGACTACGACATCTAGGGCTATAGGAGGCCCTGTATCAGGGTTGGTGGACCAGACCCCGTCAACTCTGATACTGAAAATGGGAGTCAAGAAGATGATCGAGGTAAGCTTGTCTTTCTCTTGTCTTTCTCTTGAAAAATAGCAAGCTTATGTTGTGGAAAGGACTCATTTATAGCTATATTGAGATAGAGTAAGCTGTTTAGCTATAATATATATATTATCAGAGCCTCCAAGTAGACGCATTTTTCCGTATTTATACGGAAATTCTAGTATAAATACGGAATACGGAAATCTGGTAAGATTATACGGAAACCTATTTGCTGTCCTTTTACCTTTTCTTAGCTAATGATGATGGCTGATAGTAATCGTACTTCAAGCTCTAGCAGCAGTAGTTTTGTAGATAGTTGTAGCAGTTTGGGGGCAAGCAGTAGTGTCTTTGACACTGACAGTGAGCAAATACTTCAAGGTACATGCGAGGTTAGTGGTAGTGAATCTCCACCGCAGAACAAGAGGTGTAAGCTTACTGGGTGTTTCAAGTACGACTGGACACTACCAAAGTACATCACTTCAAGCAGCAGGAATAGCAGGTCTGTTAATTGCACGTTATGTAATTGTGTTCTTAACATTTCTCATGGGGGCATTAATGATATCAAGCGTCATGTGAATAGCTTAAAGCATAGAGCAAAACTTCTGCAGGTGGAGAGAAATGTAACTCTTACCAGCCTTTTGGGGGAGTCTAGTAGTAGCTCATGTCATCGAAATAAAGTTATTTCAGCAGAAATTAAAATGGCTCAGTTTATTGCGATGCATAATTTGTCATTTCAATCATCAGATCATCTGTCTGACCTCTTTTCATCGATGTTTCCTGATTCCAAGATTGCTGCTAGTTTTTCTTGTAAGCACACCAAAACCAAATCAATTATATGTGATGCAATTGATCCTCATTTAAAGAAGCTAATTATTGAATGTGTGAGATGTTCTCCTTTTCACCTGTTATGTGATGAATCTAATGAGAGAGGTGACACAGTTAAGCTACTCACGGTTTTAATTCGCTTTTTTGATCCACGGAAAGAAGTTGTAGCTACACGTCATTTGGACACAGTTGGCATAATTGATTTAAGTGCTAAAGGAATATTTGATTCTATTAAGTCATTATTAGAGAAATACAAATTACCTTTTAGCAATCTACTGAGTTTCACCTCTGATACATGTAATACCATGAAAGGTGCAAGAGGTGGGGTTATAAGTAAGCTCCGAGTGGAGCAACCCAAAATTGTTGATGTGTATTGTATTTGTCACTTAATAAATTTGTGTCAAAGCAGCCACTAAGACAATGCCATTGAAAATTGATGAAATTCTGATAGACATTTATTATCATTTTCACCGCAGTGTGAAAAGAATCACATCTCTTCATGATTATGCTGAGTTTTGTTCCGTAGAGTTTAAGGTTGTTTCTAAACACTCAGTGACAAGATGGTTATCTCTGCGACACGCTATTCAGCGCACACTTGAGATGTGGAATCCTCTCTATTCTTATTTTTGTAGTCACCCTGATGTGGAAAAAAGTGGAAAAGTGAAATCTATTTTTGAGGAGTTACAACATCCCCTCACTAAAGTATGGTTTTATTTTCTTTCAAATGTATTGCCCATTTTTGACAAATTTAATACTTCTTTTCAGACCTCATCTACAGCAACTGTACACAAATTGTATGGAGAAACTAAAAGATTGTTGAAAAAATTTTGTCCTTTTTTATTAAACAGGAGGTTATACAACACCACTCTGAAGATTTGACCCAGTTAAATTATTCTGATGAGTGCAATCATCTTCCAGTGCGGGATCTGTTTGTTGGAGACAACACCACTGCTCTTATTCTTCATCAAGAAGAAAATGAAGGTGAATCTGTAACAGAATTTTATCATGGTGTGAAACTTTCTATTCAGCTTTTGTTAAGAAACTTCTGAAAGTATTTGATTTTAAGTCTGAGATGTTGTCAACTCTAGCTTTTCTTGAACCAAAGAACAGTCAAAAGATGTCCCTTTCCTCGTTTGATGCTATTGCCAGCTTTTTTCCAGTAACATTTGAAAAAGATCTGGTGAAGTTAGAATATCGTGAGTTTGCTATTGATGATACTATTGACCCTAGCATTGACAGTGATGCAATCAATTTCTGGATATTAATTAGCAAGATGAAGTCGCCAATGGGAAACCTTCTGTACAAAAATCTTGCCACTTTAGCCTTGCAACTCATATCTACTCCTGTGTCTAATGCAGACAGTGAGCGAGTGTTCAGCCTTGTTCGAAGAATAAAAACTGAATACAGATCATCACTTTCCACAGAAACCTTGTCTGCATTAATTGGATGTCATTTGAACAACACTCTCTCTTGTTGTGAACCAACCGAATTTGAGGAGGCACTGTTGAGTAAGGCCAAGACATGCACTATGGAACACAATTTATCCTACAAATAGTAGTCCCAAACTTAACTGTCGTACATTAGCTAATTTCCTGTTTAATCTTTAGTAGTCATTCTTTTCATACTTTAGTACTGGTCTCATTCAACTCATTCTACACCTATAAAATGTTTCTTATGTGAAATTACAACTGTAAATAATGCTTTGTCATCATAGCTAAAACTCAGATGGGTAATTTTTAAAAGATACTATAAAGATGTCTTAGTCAAAAATACTTCTAGTTTAATCTGTTCTTGCTTTAAGTAGCTAGCAAGCAAAATACTGAAAATGCAGCAGAAAATACTGATTTTTTTCAATTTATACTGAAGATGTAAAAGTCTAGTTGGAGGCTCTGTATTATTGAGTTTTGAGATTTGAAAGTGGCTTGTGGTTTTTTGAACAATTTCAAATTTTCAAAAAAATTTAAAAATTTTT
>WLWD01003573.1_pt1 | contig 61455 bp, 17 predicted proteins | sample 6712731 | NCBI WGS metagenome assembly WLWD01 (sample SAMN12718690, study PRJNA576275) | sponge metagenome | isolation source: marine sponge | host: Mycale hentscheli | place: New Zealand: South Island, Marlborough, Capsize Point | collected 2014-11-01 | reverse complement strand
TAATGATCTATTTTACGACACGCTGTATAACATTGATAGCTGTGTTATACAAACAGCTTATGACTAAGTTACATGTTTATCACCAATAAAATAGCAGATGACTGTTGTTTATGTGTTGAACTATGAACTGAACTGTTAATCAGTTTTTGTTGACTTAGTCATTTGTGTAATTTGTGGTTTGTTATTTCCTGTATCACTGTGGTCATGACTTTCCTGTCAGCAAGCTATTAATTACAATTTTAGAAAATCCTAAATGCTGTCTTATTGGGTAAGTAGGTACCCAGCAATAGTAAGAAAGAGGAACATCAGAACCACAAGGAGAAAACATCACAATGACAGCTGAGATTTATACAATACTTGTATCAGCTGATGACTACTGGCTTATAACAGTCACAATTTGACAATTACTGTGGCTTATTGCATTGCATTTATCTGGTAATATATAAATGGTTGATAATGCTTTATTTACTGTATATGTATATTTATTTCACATGGCTTCTAACAATTGGATGTTCACATGAATCAACATATTTAATTACCACGAGTAGAATTTATTAATGAAGTGATTTTTATGATCAATAGCTAGATATTTAAATTTGAAAAGTCAGAGCATGTATTATTTGTAATAACCATAGAACAGCCTTCACCCCATTTTTTAGCATTGGGAGACACAGGAACCGTCCTTGGAGAGCCATTTCACTATCAAAGTGTGCATAGTTCCTCCCTGAAAGAGAACTCATAGGTCCAGTGTTTTTTAAAGAAATCTTGACAACTTTTCAGATCTGTATGTAGGAGAAATGGTCAATATACACTGTACTTGTTCCTACTTTTTTTTCTTCATCGGACATCATATCTGGAGTAACTTCAGCCCAGTATGCTGCTTCCTTACCAGGATGAACTGCACTTGCCCATTGTTCATATGTCTATGGACAATCATAGAATTTTAAGTGCATGCAAAGCCAACAATGACAATCAAGGAATTTGCTGGGGGAGAGGGAAGGAAGCATTTCATTGCAAGAAATGCTCAGATGGGGGTACAGCCCCAATATGCACCTAACCAGAAACATTAGTATAAACTCCTAGTGTAGGTCCTCAACTATCGGCCGAAGTTTGTCCCTTGAAGTATAAGTCGGTATGTATAAGCTTTCTCAAGCTATAGCTATATCTAATCTTCTTGCAAGAGTTCCTGTAACTGTGGCAGTCATAACCAACACATTTGACATCTGTGGGTATGTGACTTCTAATCTCACTCACTCGCTCAACCAATAGAAGTATTAGTATCATGTATCAATTCATGTGATTCAGTTTCCTACCATTTTTAAATAGCATGGGCCTCATCAATTACCAAAGCTTCTTCGAAATTTTAATGACTTAATCAGATACCAATTATTTTGACGAAAGTTGCCCATTCTTGATGAGAAGATAGGTAAGATTAGTAGATTGCCACTCTCAGTGAAGACCAAGGGTAAGAATAAAACATCAGGTTTTATTCTATCTGGGCTTCCCCAGACAAATGATTGAAATTGTACTGCTGGTACAGGGTCACCACTAGACATTAAGCATATTCATTGTTTTTCCCACAAGTATCAACCACATTCACACTCTCATAAATTGGAATTCATGTCATGTGTAAAGTATAAGATGTAAAATTGTGGTGATTGTACTGCAGTCCCATGAATGTACCTGCACCAACAATCTGAATACAAAAGAAAGAATGTAGGCTTGCAGCTGTAATTTCTGAACACTGTGGGGTTGTCATCCAAACTTAGTTTGATTATGTTTTTATGTTTGGCTCTCTTAGGAACGTCTTGCAAGTGATGTCGCACCCACAATCCTAGCATTCGTTGGGTTGCGGCCGTTGCCATATTAGCTTGAATTCCAAAATCAGATTTGCCACTTGCAAGCTCAGAAATTACAGCTGCAAGCCTACATTCTTTCTTTTGTATTCAGATTGTTGGTGCAGGTACATTCATGGGACTGCAGAAAACACTGATTGAGTAGCTGCAGCTAACTATTAGGATTCATAACCCACACAGGGTTTTGAAAGGGTATGTAACTTGCATTATTGTCACTGAACATGTTCATCCTCATGGACGGATCTAGAATCTGATGATAGAAGGTTCTGTTTGTTTGCTGCTGTGACAGTTGTGTAAGCACTTTAGAACTAACATTTTTGGAGCCTCAATTTCGGAAAACTTAACCACACGGAGCATAGGCTATTCATTTATGATCATGTGTGTAGTCCTAAACTACTTAAAATTATGATCTTAAATTGTTTGCTAGCTGACAACCAGCAAACTGGGCGGTTTAGGACTATCTTCAAAGTATAAAATGTATTCTACAACTAATCATCTTTGGAAAAGCTGACATTTTATCTTCATAATCCAGAAGAATAATGGGGGTTCCAAGGAACTTGAATGAACTCTTCTGGATCCATAGCTGACCTGTCTTTCTGTACGGAGGGTCTGGCCTGGCACTTGCAACCAGCATCAAACCAGAGAATGTCTATTATGGTGTTGTGTTTGTACAGTGTTGTCATTTATTCTTTTACATGTATTCAAAATCATAGTTAAATACACAAATGATATAATAGAATGAAAAACATAATAATTACTTAATAATGACTCAAGAAACCACAGTCTAATTATTCTAACATTCCAGCTAATTAGTGAGATTACATCCCATAAGCTGTAGATTCAAGAAATGCTTTAGGTTTGGTGTGAAAATGTCAGCAACAATCACCTCATAATTGAACTCTAAGTTGTCATCTTAAATCAATTGCTTTACAAAGTGAAATCGAATATCCTATGTGCATGGGAGAAATGGCTTTTGGCAATGACTATTGCATCTTGATTGTCTTCCATTAATTATATCAGTTTCATGTAAACACAAAAGTCATTGAGTAGTTTCAACAACCAAGTTTTTGAGCACAGCCATGCTCAAAGCATTAAATCAGTTTCAGAGGTTGAGAGAGCCACAACTATACGAGCTTTGGTTGCGCAACTAATGACTGCTCCATTCATTAACAACCAGAGGTCGACTGTCTTGTGTGTTGAGATCGCCTGCCCAATCTGCATCACTATGTCTGACCAAAGATGTCTTAATGACTTCTAGTAAGCGAATGCCATGGCTGGCCAAGTTCATATAGGCTCTCGGAAAAATAACTATTTCCTACCTACACACAACATTTTGTAATACAGGCAAAAATGTAATATTGAGTCAAAACCAAAATTTTCTTTATTCAATCTTAGTATTATAATCAGTATTCCTTCTTTCACCACTGGTCAAAGTATTAATGCTGGATTCCATGGTGGTTCGACCTAACTCTCACACCTATGACTTGCCAATTAAATCCAAACATGAAGTAAACATTTAAAAAAAAGTTTCTCAAATGAATGAACATAACTCGCGTTTAAAGCACATATTTCAGAGAGTGAATGACCTGGAATTGCGGTAAGTAGACCATCATCAATAGGTAGATTTTCACTGCTAGAGTTTGCTTAAATAGACAAAAGTAATTCCCCAAGTTGTACTTTTTCTCAGAGCCTGTCTCCTTAAGTAACGAAGAACTCTTTTATCAATATCAGGTGAGCCTCTGTAGGACACGACAAAACTTAGAGATTATTACTCTTTACTGTTTGAAAGATATCTAGTCTAGTTCCCATGACAGCATGAAGGAGATTTCCAACCAGTGACTAATTCAGTCCGCTTCCTTGCTGACTCCATCATCCTCCTTGGCTTCACGCTCATGTCAAGTGGTGCGAAGCAGAAAAGCATCTTCAATTCTAAATCGTCCAAGTAATCTCACAATGTGTACTATTTCTGATGAATAGAAATACAATCTCCACACAACAAAAATGATCCCTAGTAGGGTAATGCAATGATCCCATATATTTCATCTCAAAATGGATAACTGGCTAGATATTCCTGATGTCAGCAGAATGAGGTCATCTTTGAATTATCAACTCAAATAAAAATAGCTACACAAGTCTGCTGCACTCTGGGTAAATCCTACAGATTCCAAGTAATGCTGAAGAAGTTTGGCCCAGCCATATGAGAGGACTACTTCAGGCCAGACAGCGATGTAATGAGTCAGCATACAATTTTTTCCTTTCTGCTCAAATTTAAACTGATATTTTGAGATTCACACTTTGTTGGACATTTACACTGTTTGAAAAAAAATGGTATCTCATAAGACAGTCGTAGTCTGTACTTTTCTGCCATCCTATTTGATAATACTTATGTTGGGAGCATTACATAAACTGTATGTATTATACATATATACATAAGGGATATAACCCACATGACCCTATAGGGCATACTATAGTATGCTCTGTATGTCACGTGGGTTATATCCCTCATCGCACTCATTAGGCTATAGACACTCCTGCTATATCTCGGCACTTACAACGAAACTTTCACTATAATTTTACTGTAGAAGAAAAATTCAAGTAAAAGGTTAGGTGAAATGATTTTTTAATTAGTTCACAGCAAGGAATTTTGTACAAATCAGCAAATATTATCACAAATTTTTAGCTACACACACCAAAACCACGTACAAGAATACTTATTTCTAATTTTCTATACTAAAACTCATTAATTACTTATTTAAACAATCTGACTACTATTCAATATAATGCACATATATATTATGCACACATATACACACACATTGATAAAATGAGAACCCGATTAACAATAAACATCTAAGAAGTTTTAATTGAAAATACTCAGGATCAATCGTAAACAGTACAATTAGCGGACATTTGATATAAAGTTAGCTTGCTATGTCAGTGCTGATGGAACCCAACTTTAAAGAATTTTTTTATACTTTTTTCTTTAATTCTTGTCATTCAATGGTTCGTATGAGCTAGCATACAAAATGCTTCACTCCTAATTTCTTATATTTGGTAATCTTTGCATCAATGCTTTCATTATTATAGCTAGCTATATGAATCTGTGAGTAGCAACAGACAGTGGCATTCCACTATCCAAGTGCCAATGTCCTACTAACTGGCCATTTTTTAATTAGCAAATTAGCTTTACACTCCTTGTATTTCGTAATCACCAAACTATTGAGGAACAACAGCTAATCTTAATTTGGCACAAATATTCCCCTTCAATTTGGGCACTGCATCTACACAACTTCAATGACCTTCAAAGATACATGCGTTCATAATGAAAACACCACCAAAATTATATTGAAACAAGGTCACTTGTTAGGTTATGAAATGCCAGGAATTCATTATGTAGCAAGCAACAAGCTTAGAAACGGCTTCGAGAACCATCTTCCTATGAGGCTAAATGCAAGAATTTGTAATGGGGGGAATGAACGTGCGAGTAGACGCTGAAGCTAAGGAGGCGCATGCCCCACCAGGCCAGTTCTTTGCGTGCGGTTCTTACCCGAGTAGCTACGTCTTGCTTCCGTAAGCGCACTCGGGGTGTTTTTTTTTAGACCCCGCCTGGATGTCGCTCGTAAACCAGGGAGGAATGCAATAAGGAACTGGATTTAAATTTAAAGCACGGTCTCCTATTACCTTTCTAGTTCGGCTGGAGTAAAATTGTGACTGCAGAACAAGCGGTAAGTAGTCGTAGTGTACATTTAAGAGCATCAGGTGTTGTAAAATATAGTGATGCAAGTAATTATGAGCTCAGAAACTTGAGAAGTAGAAGGAATGTACTAACCATGATAGTGCTCTTAAATTAACATAATTATAGCCACTGGTTGCTACTCTGTCATTACCTCAGCTTAACTGCAGAATCAGAAGGAAATGTCAACAAAACCCTCTTCAGTACCTAGTCCAAGATGCCATTCTTTCACTGCCAGTGGACGTTCCTCTGCTTTCATACTTGGAGGACTCTCCTGTGCATACATGTGGGGCGGACTCAAGAAAGATCCTGAAAGTAATGGGAAAATGGTTCCTGTCGCTGACCTTGAATTCTTGTATGTGTTTCTCGCTTCTTCTGAGACTTGGGACAAGCTCAGGTTAAAAGGACAGCATCCACCAGGAATCAGTCAGGGCTCCTGTGTACGAATCGGAGAAACCTTGTTTTTATATGGTGGCAGAGACAAGAAAGGAGACTATACTGGATCTTTGTACAAATTAAATCTTAAAACTCTAAAGTGGCAAGAAGAAATTCCCAAAGTGGCAGATGAGACTCCAAAGAAGAAGCTCGGCTGCAGTATGGTGGAGTATTGTGGAAAACTAGTTGTATATGGAGGGGAAAGTGCTGATGGAGACACCAATGAGCTTCATGTATATGACATTGAGACTTGTAAGTTAAAACATTAGGGCTGCATGCAGACAACAAACCTAAGACGGACAAAAGCAACTTTCTTATAAAGATTTTAAGAAAGGCAATGAGAGTAAAATAGCTACAGGCACATTCTGTTGTATTAAAGACCCTTGTAGTAGTTACTTAAAGCATGTGAAATATGCTGGTTTCGTGTTGCATAGTCAAACTGTCAGTACAGTATAATATTGCATATAGCTAGTATAGTGACCAGATTGATGTGTGTGAGGCATGCAAGAGAAAAGTTTTGATTGAGTAAAAGTTATGTTTATTTTGAAGCATGCATTTCTTGATGCTCGATGCAGAATAAATTAAGCCTTACAGAAGAATCCAAAATAGATACCAAAAATGTGCCATGATTAATATACTTTAATTAGGTCGTTTTAGACAAGACAAGACAATTATTTAAAGCATCCACAAGATCAAATTTGATTTTGATTGCACTGTAAATACCAAATTAGTGAAAGCAACTTCTATAATTTACCACCAGCTGCTCCAAGCAAGTAAAATGAATCCAATAGCTCAGCATTTTTATAAGTTAATATATAGCTATATGAATTCTTCAATTTCCATTTTCTTTATCATATCATGCTTTAGCATGAATTGACTGACATTTGACAAAGGCTACTCAAATACACTTATGTAAATTAATATAATATAAAGTCCAATCTCAATAGGTGAGAATTCAATACCTGATAAATGTACACAATGTAACATTAGTAGAGTCCAAACAGTGAAACGAAATGTGTAAGTTAGATTAATTAATGCCAGCTTTGATTATCTAGAGGGGAAAAAAAATCATTTTTAATCTGTAATAAAATTCCATCACATTTTGCAGATTAAAAACAACAAACAACAGCAACAAAAGGTGTGAGGAAATAAACAAAACATTCTGATTGGTCCTTTTATTCAACATCAGACCAATGTTGCCTTACCTTGTCAGGCTTCTCTATATAAAAAGGACAAGTGAAGCCATGGCAACATAAAGCAATAACCTTATGCGATAGATAAGTATTGTCTATTATAATACACATGTGTGAGTTATGTATTAGTATAGAAAAATAGATCCCATTAATTTCTATTTTTAGCCACTTGGTCTTGTCCCAAAATATCTGGAGCCAAGCCTCCACCTGATAGTGGCATCTCTCTCACTAGAGTCAGTTTGGACCAACTGGTCTTATGTGGTGGAATTAACAATTTGGACACATTTGTGCTGGACTTACACAAAGAGGTAAGCATTCTATTGGAGCACTTGAATCAGATAAGAGTATTAGAGTGAATATTTATATCCTTCACACAAGATCTAAAGCCATCTAAGGCAGCTTCATTATGTGCCATATGGACAATACTATACTATGCCATCAACAATGTCCCTTGTACCCAGTACCCAGCTGTTCCATGGTGTCTAAAACATTCATTTGTGGAAAACACTATTTTATAAGCACCATTATGAGGACATTGTCAAACATCTTCATGAGAGAGAGAAAGGGAGAAAATGTCAAATGAAAGCTGAGAAAATAAGCGTATATGAACGATGGACAGTAAAAGTCACATAAAGTGGACACTATAATTAATGGTGGTCTCGTCAAAATAATTATACAGCAATCATCAAATATTTGGAGGTGTTCTGTAATTGCAATTAACGAGATTTCAAATATTGAGTTCAATATCCGCTATTCATTAGTTTTTCTTTCAATTCTGTAAGGGGTAAAGTGTTTCAAAGTTGATAAACTGTCGGGGTATATCCACACATTGGAATTTTATCGATGGAGTAAAGTATGTTGGCTTTGAGTGCTTGAGCGTAATTTGACCAATTTAGATTATCCAATCTCCAGCTATTCTTTCAATTCTAGTGTGTTTGTGGGTTTTCTAGCTTGTTGAGAAGAAAACATATTACATAAAACAGAGTTCAATGAAGTAGCTACACACACACACACACACACACACACACAATACAGCCAAGTACAATGGCCTATAACATATCTCTCAATCACTTCAAGGAGTCTGAGAATCAATGTTTTGAGTGTATAGTTATTTTAGGCATGATTAGTTGAGTAGTGAAAATTCCATTTTACTGTGTTATGCTCTGCACCTTACTAGAAAAGACAGTACAATGACTGAACACATGGTGACGTTAAAAATGATTTCATCTTTTCTGATCATCGAAACAATCAGATAACAAAACAGCCGAAATTATTAACAAATACGATTAATAAATCTCCTAATTATTTTCCTCATTAACACAGTACATTGAATATGAAAGCTGCAAGGAAAACATAATATTAAAAACCTCAAGTAGTAATTTCTCAGATTGAAAATGAATATAAAAAGATTAAATCCTAACCTTTGCCACTGAAAATGTACTTAAAATACAGTACAAATTGACACTAAGTGTTTGCAATAACACGCTCATTGTACTTTTGTTTTTTTAACTATCCTTGCCATTCAGTCAATAGAGTGTTTTCACCTTTAAGTTTGCCCACCACCCCCAGTGTTTATAATCTGTTGTTCACAGTGCTGGACTAGAGTGGCTCCTTCATCTCCCATGGGATCCTATCCTACTGCTACCTGTTTGGGATTCAGTGGCAACCACACCCAACTACTGATTGTGGGATGTCATGGTGTCCATTTGTTGGATGTGGCCACGTGGCAATGGATGAAGGTACACAAGTCAACTGCCAATATTATGTCTTATTTCTTATCAACAGGGTGTGACTAATTTGGGAAAATTTGTCTAACCTTTGTAAACAAAATTTGTTTAATATTGAACTTTTTTCCCTTCAAAATCATGTGATGCTACTGTGGTCAACAATGGGTTTGAGATGTTTTAATAAATGATCCGGGGTTTCACAGGTCTCAAAAGTTATGTATAAAACAGGTTGTGTTTGGGTAAATTTTCTCTAAAAACTTTGAATTCTGAAGTGCAGATGTAATATTATTTAGTTATTAATTAAGCAGAACTATTTGTGGGGTGGCTTAGAGGAGTGAGGGTTAGGTTGGGGAGGAGGTTAGGGTGGAATACTGTTTATGAATATTGGATAGTAATGTTTTATAAATTCTATAGCTGAGGTGCATCCATCTACTATGAAACAATTCTTAACTTCAAATGATGTAATTTCAACTGAAGCTAGCTAGTAGCTAACTGATCACCTTACAAAACCAATCTCCCCAATAGCAGGAATATGAGAAATGTTGAAAATAAAACTAACTTTTGTTTATCCACTATCGATTCATTGGTGCTTGGGAAGATTGATTGAGGTGCTGTAAAAGCAGAGTGACTACCCCAACAGTAACATGATGGTGATATTAAATAGTGTCTTCCTAGAACATTAATACATTTTCAATTCTGAGAAAAAAGGAGTCACCTGAGATAAACGATAGCTAGCTAGTGTATATGAACACTCACAATATATAGCTGTTCAACTTTGCATTTGTTGTTGTTGTTTACTCCAGGTGTTGTTTATTCCCACGAGTTTTCTTATAGATCCCAAATGAGAACCTCAAAAGATATTGCCACAGCACGTCTATACTAAAAGTCACTCCCAACACTGCTGAAGTCGTCGTGTTTGGAGGAGCAAGGAATGTCACTAATAGTATACCAGAGACTACTCTACTCATATTCAGTGAGCCACATACTGTATTTCATTAACTTGCTGCTATACTATCACTCCACCTACCTCTTCCTCCTCCCTGATCCCCCCCCCCCCCCCCCACTCAACCCTCCTCCTCCAAAAACAAACAAACAAACAACCTCTGTATGCAGGAAGATCACCAACAGAGAAATTTTGGAGTTTAATACTGTCTCAAGAAACCATTGGAGAAAAGCAAGAAGTCACACAAAAGCCAACCTTTGAAACTGGTAGAAAGTCATTGCAACAGTTTCCCAAGTAAACTGTTAGGTTTGCTGTGACTACTAATCATTGTTGTAGGAGTTCAACAGTAGCAATTCCTGGACATTTAATTTATTATATTTATAAACAAAGAACTGAATGAGTAGGTTTGGGACTATTTTAAACCACTTCCTTCCATATTGAAGTCTAGTCTGCTTACATAAAATAGTTAATCTGTATGTAGACTCTGAGGGATTTGTGTGGACACAACTTTCAGGGAAAGTTTACAGCGCTAGGTTCCGCCAGTTGCACTGCAATTTTTTTTTAAATCTGAATTTAAAAAAAAAATACTTGCCCAATGTTGCTATAACAGAAAAATATCAACAAAAAAACAAACAAAAAAAAACAAAAACAAAAAAACCAGCAACAAACAAGTGTAAACTCCTCAATATCAGTTATGTTGCTGTGAGTATAACTTGCTGATAGCTACACCATTTCCAATTAGAACATTTCCTACGTAGAGCATAAAAATAGTTTCACTAGATTCAGCTCCAGCAAACTCTTCTTCAGTGAAACAAAAACTGGTGGTTAATCTGAATAGTAGTGACTGATAGTAACTATGTAATGACGGTGACAACACAGCTCTGCTGGAGACAAATATACATACGTAGCTATTGAGTAATTCGAAATAATGCTCTACTATGAAAGTTATCTGATATTATCGTATTAGAAAGTTATTGAACACCAGTGAAGAATGTATCTCTAATGAAACTATTGAGCTATGGTGACAGGAAGGCCCAAAGAAGGGGGGAAAATCGTATGCAACAAATATCCATCCTTTTTAGACGACTACGCCTCATTTCTCTCAATAACTATCAAATGAAACCACACCAATAAAAGTTTCAGCTTTACATTAATTACACAACGTAGCTACCAATGAATTAAAAAACAACATGGATTCTTATAGCTAACACCACACATTTGATTAGGCTATGCTATCTCTAAACAAAGCCATACTTTCTGACATTGCTTTAGACTCAATCAATAAACAAACAAAACAAACAAACAGTATCATTTATTTATATCTAACGAGTTGAAATAAGTATACTCCTTTGTTAATTAGTTGCTTTTTTTTTTTGTTAGCTTTATGAATAATTACAGCTTCCCAGAGACTTAGTGCAGCAATAAGTCAGCTAGCATTAGCTGCACATGTTACTAGTGGTGGACACACAACCCACTACTGCATTAGCTGCACAGTTAGTCAGTAGTGGTGGACACACAACCCACTATTGTGTATGTGTGTGCATGTGTATGTGTGTGTGTATACATGTGTTGCTTTCGTAATTCGTTTATAAGGGGAAATTATTTTCCGTTGTTGTGATATTTCTTGTTCGGTAAAAGAGGCCATCATAAAATTAAATGATACACAGAATAAGTGACTCCACAAGTAAAGGAAGGTGTGATGTGATGTGCATACTGACTAAATTATGAGCTGGACTTGAGAGAGTTTGCCAACTTGAGATTGAGGGAAACCAGGAATGCCAAGGAAGTGATCTATAGAAACAACAACAACAACAACAACAACAATTGATTCACTGATGGACACAATGCTTTCCATGGTTACAACCAAGAGGATAATATGTGACCGTCTACAGGAAAACCGGGCACAACACGGCGTGCGCAAATATCGAGAAAAGATCGATCGATTTCTTAAAAATGTATTGTTTCAAACCGACGGAAGGGAACGGTTAGGTCTATTATAGTGGGAACGACTTAAGCTACGACGATAAAACTTGGAGAGCTCAAAATCTGGACGCCAACAACTCTGTAAGTGCAAAAAAAATTTTTTCGAAGGGTGCCGCGTTGTGCCCGGTTTTCCTGTAGACGGTCACATATGTTGAACACAAACACATTGTAGTAATTATAACTACTAGCAAGTACTCTGCCACACAGTGGTACTTGATGTATAAACTTTGTATATTAATGGAGTTATTAATCATTTGTTTTAACTGGTAAAGTGTGACAGCCGGATTGGTGAAGTGTGACAGACGAATTGGTAAAGTGTGACAGCCGGATTGGTGAAGTGTGACAGACGGATTGGTAAAGTGTGACAGCTGGATTGGTGAAGTGTGACAGACGGATTGGTAAAGTGTGACAGACAGATTGGTAAAGTGTGACAGACGAATTGGTAAAGTGTGACAGACGGATTGGTAAAGTGTCATCAAAACGGTCGATAAAATGTCATTGAAATGGTTAGTAAAGCATCATCAGTAATAAGGACAGCGGTGGTATGTGTCAATAAAGCTGATTCAGTTGGTAAAGGGTCGTCAATACAGATGCGAGTGTGTGTGTGTGTATGGGGATCAACAAAAAATAACTATACAAACCTAATGAATTATTCACAAATATACCAACCGTCGTTGTTACTGACAGACAAGAGTATTAGTATGAGTAATAGCACGGTTAACCATGCTATTCGGGATTAATAGTACGAGTAATGCGATTGAAATAGCATGAGGCGTAGTCGAGTGTTATTTCAATTGCTTTACAAGTGCTATTGATCCCTAATAGCACAGGTTACCCATGTTATCACTCGCTAAGAGTAAGCCAGCTTTTTAAAAAGTCATTTGCAATTGTAGCTATACTGTATCGTTCACTCACTATCTCCGTATTTCAGGATTAGCTTCCGTTGGAACTTCGTTTTCAATGTACGGCTCCTCCTAATCTGTTGAAAAGCATTCCGTCTACAGGTAGAGCTTCTGTGGTAAAGAATGACATTGTCTCTAACTAGAAACTACTCTAACTGTACAATTCCAAGGTTAATGCTGCACGCGTGCGCACTTACCCGTACTATTTCACTTAGCTACCATGGTATTTCACTTAGTTTCCACCTAGTTACCGAGGTATTTCTATTAGTTACGCGCTATTTCACTTTCCCCATGCGATTTCAATTGAACAGCGATTTTTCCCATACATTTTTGAATGGGCAGCTTATGTGTCATACTATTACTGTATGAATTACATAGTGCGCTCAGTAATTGTTTGCGAGTTAAAAAAGGAATATAGTTATAATATTTTGACCACACTTTACCAAATAAATTGAGTTCACCAACTCAACAATATAAACTGAAGCCATGCTAGATTGAGAGAAGTACAGTGCACTGTACGTTCGGTAAGGGATGTTGTGCAGTGACCAATCATAACAATAGGGTAATCAGATAATTGGAATTCTATTACAGTAGTAATCCTTCCATCATTGGGAATGAGTAATTCAGGTATCTAGTAACGATCCTTCTCTTCAGCCAACACTTACGAGGTCAAAAGGTCATACTGTAGCCAACGCCACTCACTACTGGCAAATGACTTCAACAGTGTGAATTTATACACGTACATTCAAACATTATACTCCCATCACCCCAACCCAAAATATACTCAACTAGAAATGAGTGCAGGGGCGGATCTAGGGGGGGCTCGACTAGTGTCGTACGAGCCCCCCTTTTTTCATGATGAGCCCCCTTTTTTTCAAGATGAGCCTTCATTAGCTAGCCACTGGATTCATTTCTTACCTTAAGCCTGGAAAAGTACGAGAACAATATACTTATCGCTGTCCAGTTCCTTTTTTTGCTGCGGTCGCAGCCTTCTAATAGGCGCACTCCATCAATTTTAATATGCTGAGTCAGGAATTTTGCAATTCGTCCGTTTGAATGGTAGCATGTCTAAACAAATAAAACTAGGCTGTTTTTAAAACCTCCTACCAAGTAAGCAGGTGAAGGTGTAGTATCTCATAACACGATTTAGATTGTGTTAATGTAGTTAACAGTTTCATATTATTATTATATTTTTTTTTGCATTTTTTTAGTCATTTCATTAATTTCAATGGACAGAAGTGTTACTTAGCTTGTTATATTCTTTCTTCATGGTTAAACTTAATAATTATTACTACATTCATCAAAATTTCATTCCTACTTACTTAAGTTTAATGTTCTTCATGATGAACTGATTCATTCATTTTATTTGTTCAAGCCATTTTAATAGTTCATTTTTTCATTCCCTAGTAATGCTAATAAAATGAAGCACCCAAGGCGCAAACCCTCAGCGCTATTAAACACTACCTAGCTATTACAATATAATCTCCTTCCAAAAGAACAAGCAATCTGTTAGCTATTTTTAATGAGGCATCAAAATAGCTTGACCAATGAAAAATGGTACCTGGAAACGCTGTCTTCATAACAAAAGGAGCTAAACTGGCCAGAAACACTCACCTGTATACATTTTCTATGCGAAATTTCACTTTCAACTCGTTAACTTCCCTTAGCATAAAGCGAACACTACACCGCTGGCTGCAGAAATTATTTGCTCACGTGATTATGTGACGCTAGGGGGCGTTGCCTATAAAAGCTGGTATCTACGTGGAACTTTTCTCAACGATTAGCCCGAAATTAAAAAGTAGCTCGATAAAAGGTCTTAAATCTTCGTCCTGAGCAAGTTCATGCCTAAATCAACTGTTAATTTTCAGTAATCTCCAAAATCAGAGCGTGACAAACTTGACAGGACGATGACTGCTATAACCTTCTTGCTTATAACTATGAATATACTCTTGTAGGAAGTAAATAGAACGCGTCCTAAAATTAGTTATATTCTTAAAAGAGCCCCCCCTTGGAAAATCCTAGATCCGCCCCTGGAGTGCAAACTAAAATATAACACAGACGACCTGAGATTTTCTAAGAACATAGCCATATACGTCCATCTGAGTACAAACTGTACTAATTCTTGAAAGAGAGTCTATTGCACGTGCTTCTCACCTCGATGATCTGATTGTGTTGAAGAGTGGTGGAGGTGCGAGGAAGGACTACTTTACCGCTGACGTAGATGGGTCTTCTGCCTTCATTGTATAACAAGAAGTCACCAGAATCTGTCAGCTGGACCACAGCCTGGATAAACATACCACACAATAGAAATACATCAACCTTCATGTAACAATGAAATAATAATAATAATAACAACAACAACAATAATAATAATAATAATAATAACAATAATAATAATAACAAAAATAATAATAAATTAATTAATTAATAATAACGACAATTTCTTCTGTTTACGTAGCTAAACGTTTTACAAAAACATTGATTAAGTCATAGTTCCAATGTATGATTAGTAAGACATATCACTGCTATGAATGTTAAGGGTGGCCGCACATAGCAACGTGCACCGCCTGTAGGTCCGGACATTAATTTATTCCCCGCCAATACCCCACCATTCGATAATACGCGAGCAGAAACAATCGCGCAGTAGTAGCAGAAGTATACTTTGCGAATTTGTGGTGTTTTAGTTTAGCTTCTTGTTGTCTCGTAGCCGTTTACAGCAACTCTCCATACGTCGTCTGAGCTCACGCTGCAAGGTGCACCAGGCTGCCTCTCCTCCTGTAGCCAATCTCCGGGCTCTGCGCACCTGAACTCAAGCGGATGGATCCAGCAGGCTCGATTCTGAAGAGCAAAGACTTCCCAAGCTGCGCAGACCAAATACCTTCACCTCAGACTATCTCCAAGAAACTGCTCTCTCTTCTGACTCTCTTGTTACTATATTGATGTTTGTTTACTCTTGATATAGGTGGGCTCTTTTTAGAACCAATACAAACCAACTGAAAAAAAATTGCTCGCGTACAAGGAGTACGAGACATGAGGGTGAGGCTATTACATAAGCATTGCGAGTGGAATTTTAAACTTCCAAATTTTGTATCAGTTTTTCTTGGAATCTAATAATGAGAACGACAAAAAAAAATTACACACGGGTAAACCTAAAAAAAATGAACTGCACCACAACGAGAATTTTTCAATATCTTATAAATAGAAAAAATGCGAATAAATCATAAAGTAATATTGAAATGGAAAAAAAACTCGTTGTCTTGCATAGAGTATCGGCTCGGCTAGTAGTGCACCAAATTGCGGAGCTCCAACTTACCGCACCGCTCCAAAAAAATGCTACAAAGTTTTATAACCTGGCCCCGATATTTCTTCCAGATTCGCTCTAAAATTAGTGAGCGGCGCCTTCGGCAGGTACTTTGTTCGTGTGTTGTAGTGAAGAAGCCCAAAGTATACAATAGTAGTAATCGTGCATAGCAACCATCAACAAAAAATTGCGTAGGCAGTGTGCGGCTACCATTAAGCAGCAGCATCACTACCTATGGGAGATAAAAAACACTAGTAAAATAATGGAGGAGCCTCAACACTGTATTATATTGTGTCATAATAAAAGCAAATTTTCTCGTTCCAACAGCCAATATTATTAATTAAAACTTAACCCGACTTTTCAACTTGGTCATTATAAATGAAGCACCTCACTTACCTGACGTCTTGACACCTTGAAGGCTGGACCTTCCATGGTGAGGTCAAAGTCCACAGTGCCACTGGCAGTGGATCTTCCCCAATAGACCATTCGTTTATTCATTCGAAATTCCACAATTTTACCCTTAAATAGAGCGTAGTCGTTAGCTCCAAACTCTAACCAGAGGGGAAAAATGTAAATTAAAAAATGGGGTCACAGAAATCACAAACCAAATCACATACACTTGCCTGTTCACTAGTGTAGACACCCACACATGCTATCACATGCACATACACCCTTGCACATACACACACACACATGCACACACACACTCATACATGTACACATACATGCACACACACACTCACTCACATGATGCACACGCATGCATGTGCACACACACAAGCACACACCTGGAGGCGACCCAGTGTCTAATACAGTCCTCCACAATGGCAACTCTTCTTCCAACTTCATAATCTCAGTCTTAGAATGGCGGTCAGACACAATCAACTCTACAAGAATAAATAAATAATTATAGAATGGATTAGGGGCTAATAATGAACGAGTTGATTACACAAATACTGGTGCATCACTAACACACGGACAGCGAGAGAGAACAACCAACCTAAGGAATTACACGGTAAGGTCATCAGCGTAAAGAGAAAAAACAACAACTTCGATTAGGTGTTTTATAGTCTAACAGTTGTATACTTGTTAACTTGATGAATGGGAACTGGTTTAACTTCAGCATGATTAGCACACTTCCATTAATATTATAATACTTAACACTAAAGATATTTTTATTCTATTTATGTGGAATCTGAGTGTTTTTAATCCACATAAAATAAATAAGTTAGTCTAGTGCGGGCAAGTAAGCCAAAATACAACAACAACAACAAAAAAAAACACCATAGGAATGAAGCAGAGGTTTGATCACATACTTTTGCATCTAAGATACTTAAAGACTGCAACAATGTGATGTATTTTGATACTTAGCAATAAAACTTTGCAAAGCCTGAAAGTTTGCCAAGTAATCATTAATTTCACTACATATGCCAGTAATATGCCACTCACATTTTTGTTGGGAAGTGAACGCATAGAACAAGAATTCTTTTAGGAATTTTTTATCTCTTGAACTAATTTTTTTCATTGCTGTAATACTTCACAACACACCATGATAATAATATTTACCTTTTTCTGCTGCAATGGGTGGTTGTGGATATTCAACTTCAACTATAGTCGGCATTTCCTTCTCTTCATCTGTGAACAAAAAGCAGTATATTAAGTAATAAATTGCTTTTGTAGAGAATTTCAGAGAATTTTTAGGGTCACATAGGATGCATAATAAATAAATAAATGGTTAACATAAATTTAGATCCCGTTGCTATATTGTTACTAGGTGTACTAACTTGGTAAGTGTGCACTATTTTTTGCCTTTAGGCCAAACCAATTAATATTCCTGTTTCTCATCATCAAAAAAAAAATTTCAATGCGCGCTTGCGCTACAAAAACATAAACAATTAGATCACGTGCCCAAACACGTGCCGATTTCATTAGCATTATTTAGCGGCTTGCAAGATGTATGTCAACGTTTTCGATCGTGCAAGGCTGTGATGAACTCCATAAATGGACTATGTTTGAAACTGGCAGCCAACATACTTTCACTAAACTCCTTGAACTTGCTCTGGCCAAGACTTCTTGTATTGCAGATATAAGTGAGTGCAAATGCTACCTCCGTCAGGATGGCAAAATAAACAAGGTTCAAGTACCTCTGGAATTTAATGTGCCTCAACATTGTGAGCTAAATGGGAAGTGGGTACTTTATAATTCTTTCTATTAATGATGATGGGGCCCCTAGCTCTATCAGTACTCCTAGAAGTGCTGTTCAACTTTTGATGGCTAGTTCACGTAAATTACACCTTCCAAAGGAAATGGGTTCTAATTCTGTTAGAGGTGATATTTGGCTCTATAATGATATTATCCATTTTATGTCTAATAATTCACTGGGTTTTCATGCTGGAGTTGAATAAACATCTGGAAAGCAGATTGTATCAGCATTACAAAAGGTTTTATTCTATATTGAACCCCATTTAACCACTCTTAATGGAAGAAAGGAAAATTTTATACCCTCCTACTTTCAGCCTTTGCTGAATACAGTGTACAATAATCCCATTGCTCATCATCATGCTGTAAAACCTTTGGAAAAGAGCAAGTTGGATAACCTTTCACAAATCCTTTTTGATTGCCTATCTTTGCCTTGTCTTAGTCCTTCCAAATGGAAGCCCTTCAAGTTAGCTCTGGAGGAATTATCCTTTAACTCAGTTGGATATATTGACTATTTAAAATCTAAAAATGATAGAATGAGTGAAGTACACCAGAGTATGACTCCAATTCGTTCACCACAAGATGGCACTTCTAGCAACATCAGAATGATTTGTGGGAATAAGGCCCGTAAGCCAGAATTAATTTCCAGGTATAGCAAGTTGGAGTCTGTGTTGAATGAAAAGGAAGAGTATTCAGACCCTGTGTATGTTAATGACTATGCACCATCAAAACCTCACCTTCGCTATTTGTACTTCAAGGAGCTAGCTTTGCCTTACAATTGTGAGCTATTTTCTTATTCACATGGTAATAATTTGGGCTCTTCTTGGTTTATTTGGAGAATCCCTTGTAAGCAAAACACTCAGAGAGCTAAGTCCATAATTGACGACATTGAAAAGAGTATTCAAGTCTACCACACTCGCGAAATGAGGAAACGGTTCATTGATCGTTATTCTTTATTGAGTGGAGTCAACAAAGCTGTACTAATGGATATGTATCAGCACCTGACTGGTGATGTGTCTTCTACATCAATTTCACAAGGTGTTCAAGATCGACTTCAATTGGTGCTGGATTCCCAAGATCCTGATGTCTGTTTTGATTTGAGGCATCACAATTCTGGACGTCCAGAAATGTTTGAAGACTTTTTGAAAGCTGTTGAAGGCATAATCAATGAGAATGCCTTGAAAGCTGTCGATAGTAGGCGACATGGCATTGTATGTCACATGGCTCTAGCACTTTCGGTCAGAGATCTTCGTAACAAAGTTTTGGCAAAGCATCCTACTATCATTGCACCCAGTATCGAATGGCTTCGTTATCAATTTTGTCCTCAGAATGAGTTCAATAAGAGTTCGCTACGATACACAGGACGTCTCAAAATCACATTTATGGAACAGTCTCGCCAACTCAACTTTGAACACCCTGATAATCATTATGCAGGTGCCCTTTTTTAATATTTGAGGGAATTTTCCATCAAGTATCGTGAATATGCTCATCTCATCTGCCTTGATGACAAGCATGCCATCAAGTGTGGTGAACCAGGGTATCCTGTTGCGGCAGTTGACCGAGGTAAGCAAGTTCTAGTTGCACTTGACAGATCATTTTCAGTGTCAGATCATGACTTTACCAAAGCCAAATTGACTCCTTCTGTAAGCTTAGTATGTGACATACCATGTTCCATTGAAGAATCTTTCTATCGTGGCAGGGTATTCACTTGCTTGAAAGATAGTGTATTTCAGCATTCAAGTCCTCTACGTCATGGAGCTGAGCTGTATAAATTGCTACAAAATATTGAATACAAGCCTATTCTTTGCCTTTATTCAGACGGTGGCCCAGACCATAGAGTGACATATTTATCTGTGCAAGTTTCACTGATATGCTTGTTTCAGGCACTTGACCTAGATTTCTTGATTGCAGCACGAACAGCACCACATAACAGCTTTAGAAACCCAGTTGAACGAATAATGTCCCTTCTCAACATAGGGATACAAGCAGTTGGTATCATGCGTGAGAAGCAGTCTGACCAGTTTGAAGCTATACTCAAGTCAGCCAATTCAATGGAAGACATAAGAAAAATCGCCACCAAATCAGATAACTTCAAAGAAGAATTTATTTCCTCCTTGTTACCACCAATTGAGCTTATTAAAAGTACTTTCAGTGGCTTAGAACTGAAAGGGGTCCCTGTTAAATCACTTGAAGCTGCTTCAGAAGAGGATATTGAAAGGCTTTTTGCAAAAATTATAACAGTGGATAGCTCCGTACAGAAGTCTGACACACAGAAGAGAGATCTTAGCAAACGTAAAAATCTTCAGGAGTACTTGGATCGCCATTGTGTTTGCAGGCATTACTATTTTTCAATTCGCAAGTGTGGATCAGCAGATTGTGCAATATGCTCTGTGCCCAGGCTCCCTCCAGAAGTATTCCAGCAGTTATCTTCATTTCCTGATCCTATGAAAGCTACAGAGAAGAGTGAGGCTTATCTTCCGTTTGAAAGTGTGTATGGACAAACTGCTACTGAAAATTTTCGTCCTTCACTCAAGGCTAAGCCCTGTACACCAGATAACAAACCATTTCGTTTGTGTGGTGAAACTGTGTGTGATGCATTAGTGTGTGCAGAATACTTAAAACCAAGGTGTATCTATGGCATCCGAAGACTAACCCCAGCAGAATTCCAGCTTTTAGGTCGTGTAAAGGAAGATGTACTCTATGTATGTGGCAGCACTCTGTTTGATTTCACTTCAGAACTTGCCAAGATTTGTTGCGTGGAATTAAATGTGAACTGCAATTCTGATATGAGCAGCCACTACTATTCCTGCAAGAAGAAATTTCAGGTTTGCTGCTATGTATGTGGGTGTTTTGGTGATCTTGTACCAATCGCCGATGAAAGACGACGACAGTTTCAGTCAATTCATCCCATTTGTACAGAATGTAAGGCAAATGGAAAAGATGAACGTACTCGTGGTCCATGCTTTGTTGGGCAAAAAAGGAAAAACAATTCTAATTAAACATATTTACATTCTAATTAAGCATTCTTGTCAATATTTCAAAATAATTTTTTGCTTGTTTTTGTAATTTACATTTCAAAAAATGGATGAGGGAGGAGATGAGAAACAGGAATATTAATTGGTTTGGCCTTAGGTATATGAACTGTGCATACTAACCACCCTTGGGGTATTGCTATTTTTGAGTTTTAGTTTAATAGAATAGGCCAGATAAGGATAAAGCAGGAGCCGGTTATGTGAGGCCCGGATATGGGACCAGCCCTAGTTCAGATAACTCTCCTGCTGAGTAAACTTGCCCTGTGCTTCAATTGAATTTTAATTTAGGGCCGGAAACACACCGCCGGAAACACACCCCATTACTGCGAAAATGCTGATAAACAAAGTTGCTAATGGAAACTGGGCACGGGTGGCCGGGTAAACGGGATCTAAAATAGTTAGAGCATGCGCGCTTATGCTCTAACTATTACATATTTTGTTTTGCAATCAATACAAAATTCTGCACAAAAACAATTTGCGTGAAACTTTGTATTCTAATTGTACTTTTATGTTTACAACATAGTTTCTTGTAGCTTGTTTTCTGGTGGCTTAACACTAACCATGGATTTATCTAAGAGCTTTAATATAGGGCTAAATGGTGGTGACTTCCAAGCGGTGTGGCTGTGACGTCTATTGTCACTTTCTAGAAGTTGTTGAGGCGCTTCAACTCCGCATTTAATTTTGCCAAAGAAATACATCATATGTGCTTATCAATAAAGAAAGTAAGAAAATCAAAATATCTGTTTTTGCTTCATCATTACATAATTTCTGCACATTCTGTACTACTGATTTGGATGAATTACTTAGCTACTCCACTAAAGAGGCAGAAAATGAATTAAAGAAAATGGAGATAGAATTTTAGGTACAGCTCAGCTTATGTTTAGACGTTTTGGAGGTAATAAAGTTTCAATTGAGGCAAATTATCACATCAATTCTCTTGTTTAATAAAAAAAATAACGTTTTCGTGATATGCAATGAGCTTGTGCCAGTGAAAGCTTCACCAAAACTGAAGAAAGAGTGCTGCAGCTGGGCTTCTTCTGAACTCGTATCATAGAAGCCAATATTGAAATGGTATTTAATTAATATAAATAGTTTGCATTTGCACTGACATTTTGGCATCTTTAAGACTATTAACCATAAGAAGTTGTTAAAGATAAGCTAGAATGACGTGATTTTCACAATAAAGATTTATTAGCATGTAAGCTTACTAATTCATTAGAAAAGAGCTTCGTTTAGTAGTGTCTTCTCATGTAACTGTCAGAGTGAGTCTTTGCATCTACAGTAGTACACACTGTATATTTACATATTATTTTCCTATGCATGTTCATTGAACTGAAATAATCAACTACTACTACTGTCTGGGTCAACCAGACAGAAGATTCTCACAGTAGCCTGTCTACAATGCACAGAAAGGCTCGGTGGAACGGATTTGTTGGGGCGCATTATCGAAGATCATCGAACCTCATCGAACATCATTGAACATTAGTTACTTGGAAATAATTGTTTACTTTTATGTTATTTTTGTCAGTTTTGCCATTTTACCGACAAATGTTAAAGATTTATCTTACATTGAGTTATATTTAATTCTGGGCAAACCTCATTTTAATTACTGCTCAGGTTAGATACCAGAGCTGGTCCTTCAGTTTCATTTATCCTTGCCTGGGAGTTACGTCCCTGACAACTACCATATAGGTTTCATTTGGCACTGAAATACACTTTAGATAAAACAGTAAAGCATTGTCTTAGCTTTGGGAGCAGTAATTAAGAGATCTGCAATCTTATCATGTTGTGATGCCACATCACAATTCCATACAATAGGGAAACAAATCAGTATTGGATACATGGAAATCTTATCCCAGAATAATATATTCTTTTCATGCTTTCAACAACCTTGTTAAACATCAAACTGCTCATTTTGAACTAATTAAAACATTAGAAATGTTTACTTGTACTATTTGTGACAAACTATAGAACATGGCTATGCCAATTACTCACGGCAGGAAATGTTGTCAAGACATTCAAACTAAAAGATAAAGATTGAGATGGTGGCTTTGTAGACCACATTCCCATAATAATTCCAATGTATTTCCAGCATATTCTCATACATCCATTCTATTTGCATTCTAGAGTCTATTGTAAAAAACTTCTGTTGTAATTCTGTCATATATTCCTGCCTTCTACCCTACTTTAATCCTATTGGATGGATAGATATTCTTATTTCAATTATTTTTCAATTGTCAATTATAAAAGACAGGATAATGGCTAACCTGAAGGTGCTCAAAAAATGAAATGGGTTAGGAGAGACTTTGATTTAGGTGATAATGAATAATACCTACACTAGTTTTATACTTATACCGAGATACCTTAATAAATGAATATATATATATATATATAGTACTTATTACATGAGTCAGAGTGTGATATGGCGAAATGTTTCACGAGCAGGCTAATTTTCACGAGCCTGAGACGAATGAAAATGAAGCCTGAGAGTGAAAGATCTTGCCATATCACTCTGACTAGTGAAATAAGTGGTTTAGTCCACACTAGCTGGGTAGGCTCCACTAGAGTAAAGGTAGCTGTAAAAACCCAGAAAACTTGCATGCTAGGCCCGGCCAGGCGGCCTGGTTGCTATAACTACTCTGGTAATGAGCTTGCATAATACAGCCATGAGATAACACCATGAGATATCTTGAAATATCTCAAGGGTCACATACCTAAAAATATCATTGTGAAGATATCTAGCATGGAATAAATAAATATATATTATGTATATATATATATATTATTCATTTGACACATGAGAACGTTACAATCTGTTGGCTTAGTGTTACAATATATATCTATTGAGACACTCTCATGGGTAACACAATTAAAAATTGAGGATATTTGTTTGTGTATTTATATGTGTGTAGATGTACGTGTATTATTTTGTACTTTGACCCTCACATTTTTGTGTTTGCTTCATGGTCTACTCCTTCCTATACCTCCACTAAATTGAATATTTCAGTTCAGTGATCCCGTATCATTCAAGGAAATTTATTGTTTACTCCTTCGCATCAGCTTGTTTCTGACTTAGGTCTTAAAAACTTACTGTTAGATTCAACACTGGTTACTATGGTATTGAATCCTTTACCAGATGTAATAAAAAAAACTCGGCCTTTTCAGTAGCTACGAGTGTTTGTTATCAAAAGTAACTGGTAATTCAGATAGTCAGAGACTACAGAAAATAACAGTACTCAGGGAATTGAGGTAAGAAATGGTTCCGTATTTGTTAGCTAAAGTATATAATGGTGGTCACAACTGCTACTTACTTATACTTTTAGAAATGGACTGACAGATTACATGGAAGTACAGGGGCGGATCTAGGGGGGCTCGACTAGTGTCGTACGAGCCCCCCTTTTTTCATGATGAGCCCCCTCTTTTCAAGATGAGCCTTCATTAGCTAGCCACTGGATTCATTTCTTACCTTAAGCCTGGAAAAGTACGAGAACAATATACTTATCGCTGTCCAGTTCCTTTTTTTGCTGCGGTCGCAGCCTTCTAATAGGCGCACTCCGTCAATTTTTATATGCTGAGTCAGGAATTTTGCAATTCGTCCTTTTGAATGGTAGCGTGTCTAGCTAAACAAATAAAACTAGGCTGTTTTTAAAACCTCCTACCAAGTAAGCAGGTGAAGGTAGTAGTATCTCATAACACCATTTAGATTGTGTTAATGTAGTTAACAGTTTAATATTATTGTTTAGCTCTCCCTTAGCTAGCTAGGTAGGAAATTTACTGATTAAGGTATTACCTCAGATAAACAGAATTTCTTAGATTTAAATGACTGTCACTTTTATTAATTAATAAAAATATTGACACCAGCTTAGATAGCTGAGCTGTCTGCTAAAACTTTTTTTAATGTAATTGCTTGGCCAGATTAAAAATCTGTACAGATTTTTACATCATATGGGCATTTAGCTAATAGCTTGTCAGAAGTGTGTTGAATTGTTTAGGAGCCCCAGACTGAGGCAAGGATGCCTCTGGAGGAGCAGAAGCATGAGTGGGGGAAATACCCTAAGGAGAAAGTGAAGTCTCTGGAAGTGCTGAACTACAACAATGACTGATAATGCATGTTCATCTTCCCACCTTTCAATAATGGAATCTTCATCTTTGCTGATGACTTGCCAAATTCTTCTTTAGTTCCTACTGAAGTGTGGAGGTGGAGGCAAAAATGGTGCCAGGTTGGTGCTGTGAAGCGGCCAGCTACACTGTGCACTGCTCTACATGCATGTGATAAGGATTTTTCCCTAACATTTATGTCTTTTTGCAGATTGGTTGCACTATTCCAGTAACTGTATGTGAAAATGAGAGAGCCAATAGCATGCTTAAGAATTTGAAAACCTATTTAAGTCTATGGGGCAAGAGAGGCTTTCATCACTGGCATTAATGAATATTATTATAATATTAAAATTGACTTGGATGATGTCATTGACATTTTTAAACTCAAAATAGCTTTGTAATTGTTTTTGTATTGTATTCATAATTTTTATTGAGCCTATTGTTACATAGCTAATTCATTCATTCATTTCCTGGACAGAATGCCATTATAATTAGCCATTTACATTATTTCTTCATAATTAAACTTCAACAATAATTACATACTATATTCATTTACCTTATATTTTTCACTCCTTTTTTTGCATTTTTTAAAATCATCTCATTAATTTCAATGGACAGAACTGTGTTACTTAGCTCGTTATATTCTTTCTTCATGGTTAAACTTAATAATTATTACTACATTCATCAAAATTTCATTCCTACTTACTTAACTTTAATGTTCTTTATGATGAACTGATCCATTCATTTTATTTGTTCAAGCCATTTTAATAGTTCATTTTTTCATTCCCTAGTAATGCTAATAAAATGAAGCACCCAAGGCGCAAACCCTCAGCGCTATTAAACACTACCTAGCTATTACAATATAATCTCCTTCCAAAAGAACAAGCAATCTGTTAGCTATTTTTAATGAGGCATCAAAATAGCTTGACCAATGAATAATGGTACCTGGAAACGCTGTCTTCATAAGAAAAGAAGCTAAACTAGCCAGAAACACTCACCTGTATACATTTTCTATGCGAAATTTCACTTTCAACTCCGTTAACTTCCCTGAGCATAAAGCGGACTACACCGCTGGCTGCAGAAGCTGGTACCTTACGTGGAACTGAAAGCTTCACATTTTCTCAACGATTAGCCCGAAATTAAAAAAGTAGCTCAATAAAAGGTCTTAAATCTTCGTCCTGAGCAAGTTCATACCTAAATCAACTGTTAATTTTCAGTAATCTCCAAAATCAGAGCGTGACAAACTTGACAGGACAACTGCTATAACCTTCTTGTGCATGCACGCTGAGGGTTAATTAATGTATGAATCATAACTATTAAAAGAGCCCCCCCTTGAAAAATCCTAGATCCGCCCCTGAAATATTATGTTTATGCATTTCTCGCTCACCCTTTGTGCTCAAACACATCACTAGTATTCTGTATTATCCAATAAAAATACATTTATTACATACTGCTCATGTGTGAATACCATAGTTAGTTTCTTGAGCAACAAACACCTGTATAACCTGGGGGATGCAATAACTCAGCATGATAACTCACAGTATTGGTTATGGGAATATATTGCCTTATTATAATGTATTTCTTGTGCAAGTATCAATATAGCTTCCTAGTTAGATTCACTACTATATGACTCAACATTTCAGATAATAACAAGAATAATAATACTTAACAGTAACAAGTCTAAGTAAAAATACAACTGGAAGCAAGTGTGATCACAATGTAATGAATATTAATGTCTACTAACTCATGAATACTGTTCATGTCTCTGTGAACACTGTAATAATGACTCTGACTAATTAAAACCCCTTCACAAGATGTATTCGACTGCTTATTAGTAGCTGGAGTATTAGAAGTTAAAATTAATCATACTATAACAATACTGTAACCTAACTAGGGATTCACTTGCCATTTGTGCTAAGCAGATTATACTATATAACTATAATACATAAATTATACTGAATATATAGAATACATTTGTAATACATACATGCATGCTTACATAATTTACATATATATGTCAGAGTGCTTACCTCCAGGTTCAGCTTGAGATGCGTTGTAATGTTTTTTCTGAAAGAACAAAAACAAAAAAGCATTTTAAATGTTTTATGGCTGTATTTTGTGCTTTATCTGTCAATTAGTATCTAAAATACTAATAATACAGCAAGGTATTGATTATGTAAGTGTGCTAACAATTATAATACTTATATTGTCACAAACATTGTCTCATTGTATTAGCAGTAAATGGATTGTTTAGTAAAATTAGTATTTGTTTGTCAACTTACAATAACAGGTTGTTGTGCTGTACTCGAATATTCCTGCATTATTTTAGTCAGCTTTACATAGCCTTGCTGATTGCGTATCATCAGGGCTGACATCCCATCTTTGTTTTGCAGATTCATGTCGGCACCATATTCAAGTAGAACTTTAACAACTTCAGTATGACTATTCCGGACAGCTATGATTAAGGCTGATTCTCCATCTTTCTCTTGCAGATTCACATGGGCACCATTTTCTAGTAGTATTTGAACTACTTCAGCATGACCATTCTGGCAAGCTACCATTATGGCTGACCACCCATCTTTCTGTTGCAGATTCACCAGGGCACCATTTTCTAGTAGTATTTTAATTACTTCGGCATGACCATGTTTGCTAGCCATCATTAAGGCTGACCTATCATCTGTATTTTGCAGATTCACCTGGGCACTATTTTCTAGTAGTATTTTAACAACTTTGGCATGACCATTCTGGCTAGCTACTATTATGGCTAACCTATCATTTTTGTTTTGCAAACTCACCTTGGAATCATTTTCTAGTAGCACTTTAACTACTTCGGCACGACCATTCTGGCAAGCTACCATTATGGCTGACCACCCATCTTTCTGTTGCAGATTTACCTGGGCACCATTTTCTAGTAGTATTTTAACTACTTCAGCATGACCATTCTGGGTAGCTATCATTAAGGCTGACCACCCATCTTCCGCTTGTAGATTCATCTGGGCCCCATTTTCTAGTAGTACTTTAACTACTTCAGCATGACCATTCTGGCTAGCTATCGTTAAGGCTGACCACCCATTTTTCTCTTGTAGATTCACCAGCGCACCATTTTCTAGTAGTATGTTAACTACTTCAGCATGACCATTCTGAATAGCTATCATAATAGCTGACCACCCATCTTTATCTTGCAGAATCACCTGTGCACCATTTACTAGTAGTATTTTAACTACTTCAGCATGACCACTTTCGCTAGCTACTATTAAGGCTGACCACCCATCTTTGTGTTGCAGATTCACCTGGGCACCATTTTCTAATAGCATTTTAACTACTTCAGCATGACCATTCTGGCTAGCTAGTATTAAGGCTGACCACCCATCTTTCTCTTGCAGATTCACCTGGGCACCATTTTCCAGTAGTATGTTAACTACTTCAGCATGACCATTTTCGCTAGCTACTATTAAGGCTGACAACCCATCTTTATTTTGCAGATTCACCTGGGCACCATTTTCTAGTAGTATTTTAACTACTTCAGTATGACCAGTCATGCTAGCCATCACTAAGGCTGCCGTATCATCTTCTTTTTGCAGATTCACCTCGGCACCATTTTCTAGAAGTATTTTAACTACTTCAGCATAACCATTCTGGCTAGCAAAAATTAAGGCTGACCACCCATATTCCTTATGTAGATTTGCCTGGGCACCATTTTCTAGTAGTATTTTAACTACTTCAGCATGACCACTTTCGCTAGCTACTATTAAGGCTAATAAACCATTTTTATTTTGCAGATTCACCTGGGCACCATTTTCTAGTAGTATTTTAACTACTTCAGCATGACCATTCTGGCTTGCTATCATAATGGCCAACCACCCATCTTTCTGTTGCAGATTCACCTGGGCACCATTATCTAGTAGTATGTTAACTACTTCAGCATGACCATTCTGGCTAGCTACAATTAAAGCTGACCTCCCATCATTCAGTTGCAGATTCACCTGGGCACCATTTTCTCGTAGTATATTAACTACTTGAGCATGACCACTTTCGCTAGCTACTATTATGGCTGACCACCCATCTTTATTTTGCAGATTCACCTGGGCACCATTTTCTAGTAGCATTTGAACTACTTCAGCATGACCATTTATGCTAGCCATCACTAAGGCTGACGTATCATCTTTATTTTGCAGATTCACCACGGCACAATTTTCTAGTAGTATTTTAACTACTTCAGCATGACCATTCTGGCTAGCTGCTATTAATGCTGACAACCCATCTTTATTTTGCAGATTCACCTGGGCACCATTTTCTAGTAGCATGTTAACTACTTCAGCATGACCCTTTTCGCTAGCTACTATCAAGGCTGATAACCCATCTTTATTTTGCAGACTCACCGGGGCACCATTTTCTAGTAGTATTTTAACTACTTTGGCATGACCATTCTGGCTAGTTATCATAATGGCCGACCACCCATCTTTCTGTTGCAGAATCACCTGGGCACCATTTTCTAGTAGTATGTTAACTACTTCAGCGTGACCCCTTTCGCTAGCTACTATTAAGGCTGACAACCCATCTTTATTTTGCACATTCACCAGGGCACCATTTTCTAGTAGTATTTTTACTACTTCAGCATGACCATTTTTGCTAGCCATCACTAAGGCTGACGTATCATCTTTATTTTGCAGATTCACCTGGGCACCATTATCTAGTAGTATTTGAACTACTTCAGCATGACCATTCTGGCAAGCTACCATTATGGCCGACCACCCATCCTTCTGTTGCAGATTCACCTGGGCACCATTTTCTAGTAGTATTTTAACTACTTCAGCATGACCATTCTGGCTAGCTACTATTAAGGCTGACCTCCCATCATTCTGTTGCAGATTCACCTGGGCACCATTTTCTAGTAGCATGTTAACTACTTCAGCATGACCTCTTGTGCTAGCTATTATTAAGGCTGACCACCCATCTTTATTTTGCAGATTCACCTGGGCACCATTTTCTAGTAGTATGTTGACTACTTCAGCATGACCATTTTTGCTAGCCATCACTAAGGCTGACGTATCATCTTTATTTTGCAGATTCACCTGGGCACCATTTTCTAGTAGTATTTGAACTACTTCAGCATGACCATTCTGGCTAGCTACTATTAAGGCTGACCGTCCCTTAAATTTCTGTAAATCAACTTGAGCACCATTTTTTAATAGTAGTTCTACCACATTGACGTGCCCATTTTTACTAGCTTCTACTATAGCAGTTGATCCACTGTTGTTTTGCAAATTCAACGTTGCACCATACTCCAGCAGTACTTTGACTACGTCCAAATGTCCATTTTCTGAAGCTACTAGTAATGGAAATCTTTTATTTCTCTTTATATCTACCACAGCCCCCCATTGTAGCAGTACTTTTGCCTCTTTAGCATGGCCGTGAAGACATGCCAACATTAGAGCTGAATATCCTTCGTCATTCAACAGATCCACTGGTACCCCAGATTCTAACAATAAGATAGCAACGTCTGTGTGCCCTTTACTGCAGGCAGTATGGAGTAAGTAATCTCCTTTAATAAAACACCGCAAATTACCTGACAAGTTTTGCAGTGCAATTCTCACAAATGTGACGTCTCCAGTCTCGCACCCATGCTTTAGGACTTGTACAATATCATTGCGGGGTCTATTTTTGAGGATAACGGAGACTGTGTCGTAATCTTGATGTATAATTGCCGTTTGAAGATTCTCCATTTTTTTGTCGTGTGTTTACAAAGTGGGCGTATACCTTAATATAGGCTGAGTCAATGAATATGTCAAGTGCGCATGTGTTAGTCTTGCTTTACATATACTAGTGGTACGCTATTGAAGTGGTCTTGCGGTAATATTGGTGCGGTTGTAAATAATTTAAGCTTACCACAAATGCGACAGAAAAATAATACGTTCTGTAATGAGTACTTACGAGATCTGTTTCCACACCGAGAGATAAACCTTTCATTTCTAAGAAGTAAAGGTTCACATGAATACATAACTGAGACGTAACGTTCTCAGTAGGGGTGGATAATGCAAAATCGGGTATATGTTATTGGCGAGCGAGTGTAGCGAGCGAGACAGTATTAGGGGTGGAAAATGCAAAATCGGGTATATGTTATTGGCGAGCGAGCGTAGCGAGCGAGACACTTACAGGGGTAAAAATGAAAAAATCGGGGATGTTTATTGGCGAGCGAGCGTAGCGAGCGAGCAACTCTAAGATGTAGTCTATGGAAATCCTGAATACGTCGTCGTTTAAACGCGCGCGCATGAATACGTCGTCGTTTAAACGCGCTCGCATGAATACGTCGTCGTTTAAACTGAATACGTGGTCGTTTAAACGCGCGCGCGCATTCCAGAACTTCGCTGGCTCGCCCAACCAATGCTACACGAGCATGCTTAGCATGTGGACACTTCAGAGTATCCCCCATCCCCATTTCCCCCTTTACACGGTTCCCCCCTTTACATGTTTCCCCTTTACACGGTTCCCCCTTTACATGTTTCCCCTTTACACGTTTCCCCCCTTTTCCCCTTTTCTGTACTTTACACATTATTTTGTTATCATTGTTACTTTATCATGAGGAGTACCATTCTTTACCCTTTACCAATCATCATTTCCCCCTTTACATGTCATTACATATTCTACTACTAATAATGAGATGTGAATTCAGATTTGGCAACCTGCAGGAAGAAAACCAATGCAAATTCAAATCAAACGACCCCAATGCAATTGAAAGTGTCAACATTTCCCCAGAACTTCGCTCGCTCGCCCAACCAATGCTACACGAGCATTTTCTAGTTTATTTGTATATATGTTTGGACGTACGTATGTCATTTTGTACTTTGACCCTCGCGTTTTTGTGTTAGTTAGGTGGTCGACCCCGTCCCAAATTTCACTAAACAGAATCCACTGGTTTATCGATCAGTACCCGTATCACCCTAGAAATTTAATTGTTTACCGTTTTGAATTCTTTTGCGGGTGCAGTTAAAACTTGAAAACTTAAGGGACTTCCATTTCTATTCGAGTTTGTGGCAGTGGTAAGTCAATGCGCTCTTTGTCATGGTTATAAGCCGTGCGCAACAGTATTTACTTGAAAATACATTGTCCACTAGGCTACCGCTAAGGTAAGTCTGTGTAGGTGCATGTCCAGTTGTGTCAAAACTTTGTGTGTTACAACCACTATTTAGCTAAAGAATATCACAAAGAAAACGTTTAAATAACGTGTATTGTTTTGTTGTTGTTTTTTTCCCTTCAATTCAAGCAGTTGCAGAGAGTTGTTACTATGGCACTGAAATCCCTTTACCCTGTATGCTAAATTTAAAAACTGGACCTTATTTTCAGTAGCTTCAGTGTTAGAAGTCAAGATCATTCATATAAAAATAGTATAGTCTTTAGGCTCGCTCGCCATTTGTGCTCAAGCACATCACTAGTTTATGTATATATGTATGTGGGATGGTACGTATGCCCTTTAAACGCGCGCGCGGGGAACTCTTTTCTCCTAAAAACACGGCTTTTTAGGCTTGACCCCAGTTTATTCTGAAACTACAGCATTAAGCAAGCCTTACTTTATACTTAAGCTCCAAAGTGTGAGAAAATTCCTGCGAAAGTACTTGCTTTTCAAGAAACAAAAAGTTGATTCGACCGGTTACTATGGCATTGAAGACCCTTTTCCAGACTCAATTTCAAAACTTCGCCGTTTTATGGGGGGATACGGAGTGCCGGTTGTTGGTTGTCAAGAGCCGTTGGTAGTCAGAATGCCGTAGTATTAATGCTAAGGAAGCTACTACTTCTCGAGGGAAGCTGAGGTAAGTACGTAATTCCATATTTGTTAGCTAAATATGCAAAATTAACTCTGGCCTTTTTTTTTTGTAGCTAAGAGCTTGTCAACAGTGACTGGTAAATTCAAATAGTCAGATTGGCTCAAATTTGGTACTACAAAAGTTACCACTGCTCAAGAAAATGAGGTAAGAAAGTAATTTTGTATTTGTGTGTTAAATTGATTGTCTTTTGTTTTTGTAGGTGAAAGCTTGTCAAGAATTCAAGGTAATTCAGATGGTCAAAGTAACTTCAATTTGATACTACAGAAGTCATCAATACTCAAGAATGATGTAAGTAGTAATTCCATATTTGTTGGCTAAAATTACAAATAATAACACTGGTTTATTTTTTATCGTAGCTGAGAGCTTGTTCAAGAGTTACTGGTGATTGAGATTATCAGAATGGTTGATGTTTGATACCACAAAAGTTACCATTAATCGGTAAGTGATTTTGTATTTGTTTGCTGAAAAATGTCATAACTGCTATTATAGTGTTTGCATGAAGTAAGCTAAAAATAGTAACATTTTATGTTACCTAACTATCAGGCTCGCTGCCATTTGTGCTCAAGCACACCACTAGTATAATATGTATGTATGAATGGATGGTACGTATGCCCTTTAAACGCGCGCGGGGGGAACTTTTTTCTTTAAAAAACACGGCTTTTTAAGCTTGACCCCAGTTTATTCTGAAACTACAGCATTAAGCAAGCCTTACTTTATACTTAAGCTCCAAAGTGTGAGAAAATTACTGCGAAAATGCTTGCTTTTCAAGAAACAAAAAGTTGATTCGATCGGTTACTATGACATTGAAGACCCTTTACCAGATTTAAATTCAAAACTTCGCCTTTTTTTCGGCTAAGTGCGGCTTGTTAGTTGTCAAGAGCCACCTGTAGTCAGTACTAAGAGAGCTATCACTACTTCACAAAAGCGTATGTTAGCACATAAAGTATTAATGCTAAGGAAGCTACTACTACTCCAGGGATGCTGAGGTAAGTACGTAATTCCATATTATTGTTAGCTAAATATGCAAAAATAACTCTGGCCTTTCTTTTATAGCTAAGAGCTTGTTGTCAACAGTGACTGGTAAATTCAAATAGTCAGAATGACTCAAATTTGGTACTACAAAAGTTACCACTGCTCAAGAAAATGAGGTAAGAAAGTAATTTTGTATTTGTGGGCTAAAATTGATTGTCTTTTGTTTTTGTAGGTGAGAGCTTGTTGCCTAGAATTCAAGGTAATTCAGATGGTCAAAGTAACTTCAATTTGATACTACAGAAGTTATCAATACTCAAGAATGAGGTAAGTAGTAATTCCATATATGTTGGCTAAAATTACAAATAATAACACTGGTTTATTTTTTATCGTAGCTGAGAGCTTGTTCAAGAGTTACTGCTGGTGATTGAGACTATCAGAATGGTTGATGCTTGATACTACAAAAGTTACCATCAATCAGGTAAGTGAGTGATTTTGTATTTGTTTGCTGAAAAATAAAATTTCATAACTGTTATTATAGTTTGCATGAAGTAAGCTAAAAATAGTAACACTTTATGTTACCTAACTATCAGGCTCGCTCGCCATTTGTGCTCAAGCACACCACTAGTATAATATGTATGTATGAATGGATGGTACGTATGCTCTCTAAACGTGCGCGCGGGGAACTTTTTTTCTCCAAAAAACACGGCTTTTTTGGCTTGACCCAAGTTTATTCTGAAACTCCAGCATTAAGAATGCCTTACTTTATACTTAAACGCAGAAGTGTGAGAAAATTCCTGCAAAAACACTTGCTTTTCAAGAAACAAAAGGTTTGATTCGACCGGTTACTATGGCATTGAAGACCCTTTTCCAGACTTAATTTCAAAACTTCGCCTTTTTATGGGGGATACGGAGTGCCGATTGTTGGTTGTCAAGAGCCATTGGTAGTCAGAATGCCGTAGTATTAATGTTAAGGAAGCTACTACTTCTCGAGGGAAGCTGAAGTAAGTACGCAATTCCATATTTGTTAGCTAAATATGCAAAATTAACTCTGGCCTTTCTTTTTTGTAGCTAAGAGCTTGACAACAGTGACTGGTAAATTCAAATAGTCAGATTGGCTCAAATTTGGTACTACAAAAGTTACCACTGCTCAAGAAAATGAGGTAAGAAAGTAATTTTGTATTTGTGTGCTAAAATTGATCGTCTTTTGTATTTGTAGCCGAGAGCTTGTTGTCAAGAATTCACGGTAATTCAGATAGTCAAAGTAACTTAAATTTGATACTACAGAAGTTATCAATACTCAGGAAATTAAGGTAAGTAGTAATTCCGTATTTGTTGGCTAAAATTACAAATAATAACATTGGTTGTTTGTTTTTTAATCATAGCTGAGAGCTTGTTCAAGAGTTACTGGTAATTGAGATTATCAGAATGGCAGATGTTTGATACTACCAAAGTTACCATTAATTAGGTAAGAGAGTGATTTTGTATTTGTTTGCTGAATTATAAGGTCATAACTGCTATTATAGTGTTTGCATGAACTAAGCTAAAACATAGTAACAATACTTAGTTTTATGTTACCTAACTATCAGGCTCGCTCGCCATTTGTGCTCAAGCACACCACCAGTTTATTTGTATATATGTATGGACGTACGTATGTCATTTTGTACTTTGACCCTCGCGTTTTTGTGTTAGTTATGTGGTCTACCCCGTCCTAAATTGCACTAAACAGAATCCTCTGGTTTATCGATCACCGTATCACCCTAGAAATTGAATTGTTTACCGTTTTGAATTCTTTTGCGGGTGCAGTCAAACTTGAAAACTTAAGGAACTTCCATTTCTATTCGAGTTAGTGGCGGTGGTAAGTCAATGCGCTCTTTGTCATGGTTATAAACCTTGCGCAACAGTATTTACTTGAAAATACATTGTCAACTAGACTACTGCGAAGGTAAGTCTGTGTAGGTGCATGTCCAGTTGTGTCAAAGCATTGTGTGTTACAACCACTACTTAGCTAAAGAATATCACAAAGAAAACTTTTAAATAACGTGCATTGTTTTGTTGTTGTTGTTTTCCTTCCAAGCAATTGCAGAGAGTTGTTACTATGGCACTGAAATCCCTTTACCCTGTATGCTAAATTTAAAAACTGGACCTTATTTTCAGTAGCTTCAGTGTTAGAAGTCAATAAAAATAGTATAGTCTTTAGGCTCGCTCGCCATTTGTGCTCAAGCACATCACTAGTAATAAGACAAACTAAATACTGATGAGTTTGATGCCATTAAAAACGGTGTCGCCGTCCAAATTTCCCTTAAGTCGGGAGCATATGGCAAAGACTGGAAAGCACTGGAAGTGCTCTCTATCTTGGTAATTCTGGTACGCAATTTAGTAATGATTCAAAGACTTATAACAGTGGCAACACACAATACCTAGCTAGCTAACAGAACAATTGCTTTTTAGAAGGTATTACAGGTGTATTTCAGGTATCATGCGGGATGCTAGCAAAGCTCTTGGAGCATTGAACAGAATTTGAGCTGGGACTATGGCAGAAGAGAGGAAAACCATTGTCACATCCAAACATCAAGTAAAAGATCTCTCACATCTATTTTCAAGAAGATGTAAAAAAACGGCAGAAAGTCATAGGAAGAAAGAGTGATGGATCAGCAGAGTTATTGGTCAGTGGTTTGAAGTATCATGTATCTGTCTGCTTGCATGAGACCTGATATAGCTTATGCTATTGGGATTTTAGCTTCATGTTCTAGCAATCCTGGAAAGTCTCAGGAACTTGGCCATTGCTGAGTCAAAGAAGACACAGTTTCACGCAAGAGTGAAACATGTTGATCTCAGGCATCATTTCATATAACTGTGTGTTAGCGAAGGAGAAGTGAAACTTACCAACTGCCCTACAATGGAAATGGTGGCAGATATTCTGACGAAGAGTGTCTAGAGTGGATTCATTGTAAGTGTACGGGCTAGTGGCACCCGCACAGTGTCCCACCTTAAATGAAGGACCAGGGTGTCTGATGCCTCTGAGGCTTAGTTAAATCACTGCGCAGCCGCTGGCGTGAGCTTGCAGCCTTGTAGCAAAACTAAAGCGCCTACTCCCTAACTATAGTAGCCAGAGTTCAGTCCCAGACAGTAAGTGAGTGAAAGTAATGCTCCAAACTCTTCTGGACTAACACTTCCTGTTACATGTATAATGTCATTTCCTTTCTTTCTTGTTTTCTAATTCTAGCTCACTATCTTTTGTTGCTCATACTATCTTATTGTGTTGTCACTGTATTGACAATATAATTGCCTTTCACTATCTAAATAGTAGCTATCTGTAATATTTTAATCCCCCATTTTTGTGTTTGTCTGGTAATTTATCTTATACCGCAATCCACTGTGTCTTTGATTTATCAACTTCACTGTATCATCTTAGGGAATTTAATCATTTATATACCACTTACATTATGATAGTGCCTGAATGTTTTGTGACACAGTTTAGTCTTACCAATTTAACAAGGTTCATTTTCTATTGGAATAGCGGTGGTAATCTATCTCGGTTATTGCACTGTTTGTCATAGTTATACACCCAACATCCAGTATTGTTCTTACTAAAAATCTATTCAATAGTCAAATTGCAACCAAAATATAAGCCTCAAGTACACATGTGTGTGAAAGTATTGTGTATTACTGCTACTGCTAAGCAAAGGAAAGAAGAGTATACAATAGGTTAATAAGGCACTTCAAGATTTACTATGCCGTAGTTCTGGACACTGAAATGGTAAGTGTGTGTGCCTGCAAAGTTGTTGATGGTCGTGGATTTGAGTCACTATGGAAGTACTTTTTCCTGATGAATTGGATGTAGCAGAATATTATTCATCTGATTCATTGTATTTGCGCTCATGCCTGTGGCATACACATAAATACTGAACCAACAGACTTGTGACCAACATTCTCCTGTATCAATGATTAATATATATTATATCTGCAGTTCTAGAAAAAATTTCATTGTAATTGAGTTCAATTAAATATGCCGATTAATAGATATTCCATTTTCTCACTCCCAAATTTTCTTCGTCAAAGCTGTTTGACTGAACAATGATAGCAACATTCAAACAGTCTCGCAATCATTGTTTGTGTGTGTGCTATTCATTTAACCAATACATATGGGAATATCACGAGTCTGTTGGCTTAGTATTTATGTGCAGGCACAAGCATGAATATGGCCAATTATATGCATCTTATTTTGCAGTATCATGTGAAATAATTTATATATATACTGCTCATGTGTGAATATAGTAGTAACGAGATTCATGAGCAATGAATACTTGTATAACCTGGGGAACGTTATAATAATTACCCAGTGATAACTATGAATACAGGTAAAAAAGTTCAGCACATAATAAACTAACACATGTACTTAGAGAAAGCAGAGTAAAGAGGGTTGGGGGTAGATGTGTGTGTGTTGGGGGGGGGGGAGTAGATGAAGATAGGCCTTTGTAGGCTTAAAGATGAAGTCGTCTGATAAAAATATTATATATAATGGCAATATTCATGCTAATAGTAGTTAATGATAACTGTTAATATACTAATGTACTAATTAAGCTTTGGGCGGTACAAACAAACTGTTTCCTAAATATAATTTATACGGTCAGAAAGTCGATAACATAGGGACTAGACAGTTATAGCTTCACACTCTATTATTAAGGCTGAACATCCATCTTTGTGTTGCAATTCACCTGGGCACCATTTTCTAGTAGTAGTTTAACTACTTCAGCATGACCATTCTGGCTAGCTAGTATTAAGGCTGACCACCCATCTTTGTGTTGCAGATTCACCTGGGCACCATTTTCTAGTAGTATTTTAACTACTTCAGCATGACCATTCTGGCTAGCTAGTATTAAGGCTGACCACCCATCTTTCTCTTGCAGATTCACCTGGGCACCATTTTCTAGTAGTATTTTAACTACTTCAGCATGAGCATTCTGGCTAGCTAGTATTAAGGCTGACCACCCATCTTTCTCTTGCAGATTCACCTGGGCACCATTTTCTAGAAGTATTTTAACTACTTCAGCATGACCATTATGGCTAGCTAGTATTAAGGCTGAACATCCATTTTTCTTCTCTTGCAGATTCACCTGGGCACCATTTTCTAGTAGTATTTTAACTACTTCAGCATGACCATTCTGGCTAGCTAGTATTAAGGCTGACCACCCATCTTTCTCTTGCAGATTCACCTGGGCACCATTTTCTAGTAATATTTTAACTACTTCAGCATGAGCATTCTGGCTAGCTAGTATTAAGGCTGACCACCCATCTTTGTGTTGCAGATTCACCTGGGCACCATTTTCTAGTAGTATTTTAACTACTTCAGCATGACCATTCTGGCTAGCTAGTATTAAGGCTGACCACTCATCTCTCTCTTGCAGATTCACCTGGGCACCATTTTCTAGAAGTATTTTAACTACTTCAGCATGACCATTCTGGCTAGCTAGTATTAAGGCTGAACATCCATCTTTCTTCTCTTGCAGATTCACCTGGGCACCATTTTCTAGTAGTATTTTAACTACTTCAGCATGACCATTCTGGCTAGCTAGTATTAAGGCTGAACATCCATCTTTCTTCTCTAGCAGATTCACCTGGGCACCATTTTCTAGTAGTATTTTAACTACGTCCAAATGGCCATTTTCAGATGCTAAAAGTAGCGAAAATCTTTCATTTCTCTTCAAATCTACTACAGCCCCCCATTGTAGCAGTACTTTTGCCACTTCAGCATGGCCGTGAAGACATGCCAACATTAGAGCTTAATATCCTTCGTCATTCAACAGATCCACTGGTACCCCAGATTCTAACAATAAGACAGCAACATTTGTGTGCCCCTTACTGCAGGCAGTATGGAGTAAGTACTCTTCCTTATAGATACTACTCAGCACATTACCTGACAAGTTTTGCAGTGCTATTCTTGCCAACCTAACATCTCCAGTCTCACACCCATGCCTCAGGGCAAGTACAACATTCTCTTGGGGTGAACTTTTGAGGTTAGTGGAGATTGTACGGTAATCTTTGTCCTCGATTGCTTTCTGAAGATTCTCCATTTTTGGTTCAACTATGACTGATGAGTGCTAGTGTGAGTACTAAGTCTCGCACCCACTCAACGCACCTTCCAGGGTTCACTATGTAAAACTCATGTTATTTACCATCATATAATATTACAATTACATATTTATTAACTGTTACATGCCTGCATAGAACAAAGTGGATAACATTGAATAACATAAGTATTGATCTATTTTACGACACGCTGTATAACATCACTGCCCGAAAAGTGTCCATTGACAACCAAAACAAAATCGTAAATTAGTGTAAAATGTGTTGATAACTAGTTTGTTAACCTCTACAGCCTTGTAAATTTTTTGTTAACTCTAATTACTAAGACAGTTTATGGATTTTGTTATGGTTGTCAATGGACATTTTTCACCCTGTGCATTGATAGCTGTGTTGTACAAACAGCTTATAACTAAGTTACAACATGTTTATAACCAATAATAGCAGATGACTGTTGTGTGTTGAACTATGAACTGAACTGTTAATCAGTTGTTTGTGTGTTAGCCATTTGTGTCATTTGTGGTTTGTTATTTCTTGTATCACTGTGGTCATGACTTTCCTGTCAGCAAGCTATTAATTACAATTTTAGAAAATCCTAAATGCTGTCTTGTTGGGTAGCTAAGTAGGTACCCAGCAATAGTAAGAAAGAGGAACATCAGAACCACAAGGAGAAAACATCACAATGACAGCTGAGATAATATTCTTAATACAATACCAGTATCAGCTGATGACTACTGGTTTATATATAGCAGTCACAATTTGACAATTACTGTGGCTTATTACATTGTATATATCTGGTAATATATAAATGGTTGATAATATGCTTTATAAACTGTATATGTATATTAATTTCACATGGCTTCTAACAATTGGATGTTCACATGAATAAACATATTTAATTACCACGAGTAGAATTTATTAAAAAAGTGATTTAATGATTTTATTTATCTAATCTTCTTGCAAGAGTTCTTGTAACTGTGGCAGTCATAACCAGCACATTTGACATCTGATTTAGTTTCCTACCATTTTTAAATAGCATGGGCCTCATCAATTACCAAAGCTTCTTCGAAATTTTAATGACTTAACCAGATACCAATTCTTTTGACGAAAGTTGCCCATTTTTGAGAAGATAGATAAGATTAGTAGATTGCCACTCTCTCAGTGAAGACCAAGGGTAAGAATAAAAACATCAGGTTTTATTCTGTCTGGGCTTCCCCAGACAAATGATTGAAATTGTACTGCTGGTACAGGGTGACCACTGGACTAGTGAACATTAATCATATTCATTGTTTTTCCCACAAGTATCAACCACATTCACACTCTCATAAATTGGAATTCATGTCATGTGTAAAATAAGATGTAAAATTGTGGTGATTGTACTGCAGTCCCATGAATGTACCTGCACCAACAATCTGAATACAAAAGAAAGAATGTAGGCTTGCAGCTGTAATTTCTGAGCACTGTGGGGTTGTCTTCCAAACTTTGTTCGATTTTGTTTTTGTGGCATTTGGCTCTCTTCGAAACGTCTTGCAAGTGACGTCGCACCCACAATTCTAACATTCTTTGGGTTGCGGCCATTGCCATATTCTATACTTTAAATATAGCTTGAATTCCAAAATCTGATTTGCCACTTGCAAGTTCAGAAATTACAGCTGCAAGCCTACATTCTTTCTTTTTTACTCAGATTGTTGGTGCAGGTACATTCATGGGACTGCAGAAAACACTGATTGAGTAGCTGCAGCTAACTATTAGGATTCATAACCCACAGAGGGTTTTGAAAGGGTATGTAACTTGCATTATTGTCACTGAACATGTTCATCCTCATGGACCGATCTAGGATCTGATGTAGAAGGTTCTGTTTCTTTGCTGCTGTGATAGTTGTGTAAACACTTTAGAACTAACATTGTTGGCGCCTCAATTTCGGAAAACTTAACCGCACGGAGCATAGACTATTCATTAATAATCATGTGTGTAGTTCTAAACTACTTAAAATTATGATCTTAAATTGTTTGCTAGCTGACAACCAGCAAACTGGGCGGATTAGGACTATCTTCAGAGTATAAAATGTATTCTACAACTAATCATCTTTGGAAAAGCTGACTTTTTATCTTCATAATCTAGAAGAATAATGGGGGGTTCCAAGGAACTTGAATGAATTCTTCTGGATCCAATGCTGACCTGTCTTTCTGTACGGAGGGTCTGGCCTGGCACTTGCAACCAGCATCAAACCAGAGAACAGGGACAATGTCTATTATGGTGTCGTGTTTGTACAGTGTTGTCATTTATTCTTTTACATGTATTCAAAATCATAGTTAAATACACAAATTAAATAATAGAACGAAAAACAAAATAATTACTTAATAATGACTCAAGAAACCACAGTCTAATTATTCTAACATTCCAGCTAATTGGTGAGATTACATCCCATAAGCTGTAGATTCCAGAAATGCTCTTTAGGTTTGGTGTGAAGGTGTCAGCAACAATCACCTCATAATTCAACTCTTTGTCATCTTAAATCAATTGCCTTACAAAGTGAAATCGAATATCCTATGTACATGGGAGAAATGGCTTCTGTCAATGGCTATTGCAGCTTGATTGTCTTCCATTAGTTTCATGTAAACACAGAAGTCATTGAGTAGTTTCAACAACCAAGTCTCTTAGCATCAGTTTCAGAGGTTGAGAGAGCCACAACTCGAGCTTTGGTTGCGCAACTAATGACAGCTCCATTCATTAACAACCAGAGGTCGATTGTCTTGTGTGTTGAGATCGCCTGCCCAATCTGCATCACTATGTCTGACCAAAGATGTCTGAATGATTTATAGTAAGCGAATGCCATGGCTGGCCAAGTTCATATAGGCTCTCGGAAAAATAACTATTTCCCCCCTATACTCAAAATTTTGCAATACAGGCAAAAATGTAAGATTGGGTCAAAACCAAAATTTTCTTTATTCAATCTTAGTATTATTATAATCAGTATTCCTTCTTTCACCACTGGTCAAAGTATTAATGCTGGATTCCGTGGTGGTTCGACCATACTCTCACACCTATGACTTGCCAATTAAATCCTAACATGGAGTAAATATTTTAAAACAAGTTTTCTCAAATGAATGATGAACATAACTCGCGTTTAAAGCACATATTTCAGAGAGTGAATGACCTGGAATTGCGGTATGTAGAACATCATCAATAGGTAGATTTTCACCGCTAAAGTTTGCTGAAATAAACAAAAGTAATTCCCCAAGTTGTACTTTTTCTCAGAGCCTGTCTCCTTTAGGTAACGAAGAACTCTTTTATCAATATCAGGTGAGCCTCTGTAGGACACGACAAAACTTAGAGATTATTACTCTCTACTGTTTGAAAGATATCTAGTCTAGTTCCCATGACAGCATGAAGGAGATTTCCAACCAGTGACTAATTCAGTCCGCTTCCTTGCTGACTCCATCATCCTCCTTGGCTTCACGCTCATGTCAAGTGGTGCGAAGCAGAAAAGCATCTTCAATTCTAAATTGTCCAAGTAATCTCACAATGTATACTATTTCTGACGAATAGAAATACAATCTCCACACTACAAAAATGATCCCTAGTAGGGCAATGCAATGATCCCATATATTTCATCTCAAAATGGATAGCTGGCTAGATATTCCTGATGTCAGCAGAATGAGGTCATCTTTGAATTATCAACTCAAATAAAAATAGCTACACAAGTCTGCTGCACTCTGGGTAAATCCTACAGATTCCAAGTAATGCTGAAGAATTTTGGCCCAGCCATATGAGAGGACTACTTCAGGCCTGACAGCGATGTAATGAGTCAGCATACAATTTCTTTCCTTTCTGCTCAAATTTAAACTGATATTTTGAGATTCACACTTTGTTGGACATTTACACTGTTTGAAAAAAATGGTATCTCATAAGACAGTCGTAGTCTGTACTTTTCTGCCATCCTATTTGATAATACTTATGTTGGGAGTATTACATAAACTGTATGTATATATACATATATACATAAGGGATATAACCCACATGACCCTATAGGGCATACTATAGTATGCTCTGTATGTCACGTGGTTTATATCCCTATCATTGCACTCATTAGGCTATAGACACTCCTGCTATATCTCGGCACTTACAACGAAACTTACACTATAATTTTACTGTAGAAGAAAAATTCAAGTAAAAGGTTAGGTAAAATGAATTTTTAATTAGTTCACCGCAAAGAATTTTGTACGAATCAGCAAATATTATCACAAAATTTTAGCTACACACACCAAAACCACGTACAAGAATACTTATTTCTAATTTTCTATACTAAAACTCATTAATTACTTACTTAAACAGTCTGACTACTATTCAATATATGCACATATATATTTATATATATATATATATATGCACACATATACACACACATTGATATAATGCCCAATAAACATCTAAGAAGGTTTAACTGAAAATAGTCAGGATCAATCGTAAACAGTACAATTTAACGGACATTTGATATAAAGTTAGCTTGCTATGTCAGTGCTGATGGAACCCAACTTTGAAGAAATTTTTTATACTATTTTCTTTAAATCTTGTCTTTCAATGGTTCGTATGAGTTAGCATTCAAAATGCTTCACTCCTAATTTCTTATATTTGGTACTCTTTGCATCAATGCTTTCATTATTATAGCTAGCTATATGAATCTGTGAGTAGCAACAGACAGTGGCATTCCACTATCCAAGTGCCAATGTCCTACTAACTGGCCATTTTTTTTATTAGCAGATTAGCTTTACACTCCTTGTATTTTGTAATCACCAAACTATTGAGGAACAACAGCTAATCTTAATTTGGCACAAATATTCCCCTTCAATTTGGGCACTGCATCTACACAACTTCAATGACCTTCAAAGATACATTCGTTCATAATGAAAATCACCACCAAAATCATACTGAAACCACAAGGTCACTTGTTAGGTCATGAAATGCCAGGAATTCGTTATGTAGCAAGCAACAAGCTTAGAATTCGAGAACCATCTTCCTATGAGGCTAAATGCAAGAATTTGTAACGGGGGAATGAACGTGCGAGTAGACGCTGAAGCTACGGAGGCGCATGCCCCACCAGGCCAGTTCTTTGCGTGCGGTTCTTACCCGAGTAGCTACGACTTGCTTCCATAAGCGCACTCGGGGTGGTTTTTTTAGACCCCGCCTGGATGTCGCTCGTAAACCAGGGAGGAATGCAATAAGGAGCTGGATTTAAATTTAAAACACGGTCTCCTGTTACCTTTCTAGTTCGGCTGGAGTAAAATTGTGACAGCAGAACAAGCGGTAAGTAGTCGTAGTGTACATTTAAGAGCATCAGGTGTTGTAAAATATAGTGATGCAAGTAATTATGAGCTCAGAAACTTGAGAAGTAGAAGGAATGTACTAACCATGATAGTGCTCTTAAATTAATATAATTATAGCCACTGGTTGCTACTCTGTTACTTCAGCTTTTCTATAGCTGATAACTGCAGAATCAGAAGGGAATGTCAACAAAACCTTCTTCAGTACCTAGTCCTAGATGCCATTCTTTCACTGCCAGTGGACGTTCCTCTGCTTTCATACTTGGAGGACTCTCCTGTGCATACATGTGGGGCGGACTCAAGAAAGATCCTGAAAGTAATGGGAAAATGGTTCCTGTCACTGACCTTGAATTCTTGTATGTGTTTCGCGCTTCTTCTGAGACTTGGGACAAGCTCAGGTTAAAAGGACAGCATCCACCAGGAATCAGTCAGGGCTCCTGTGTACGAATCGGAGAAACCTTGTTTTTATATGGTGGCAGAGACAAGAAAGGAGACTATACTGGATCTTTGTACAAATTAAATCTTAAAACTCTAAAGTGGCAAGAAGAAATTCCCAAAGTGGCAGATGAGGCTCCAAAGAAGAAGCTCGGCTGTAGTATGGTGGAGTATTGTGGAAAACTAGTTGTATATGGAGGGGAAAGTGCTGATGGAGACACCAATGAGCTTCATGTGTATGACATTGAGACTTGTAAGTTAAAATATTAAGGCTGCATGCAGACAACGAACCTAAGACGGACAAAAACAACTTTCTTATAACGATTTTAAGAAAGGCAATGAGAGTAAAATAGCTATATACAGGCACATTCTGTTGTATTAAAGACCCTTGTAGTAGTTACTTAAAGCATGTGAAATATGCTGGTTTCGTGTTGCATAGTCAAACTGTCGGTACAGTATAATATTGCATAACTATAGTATAGTGACCAGATTGATGTGTGTGAGACATGCAAGAGAAAAGTTTTGATTGAGTAAAAGTTATGTTTATTTGAAGCATGCATTTCTTGATGCTCGATGCAGAATAAATTAAGCCTTATAGAAGAATCCATAATAGATACCAAAAATGTGCCATGATTAATATACTTTAATTGGGTCGTTTTAGACAAGACAAGACAATTATTTAAAGCATCCACAAGATCAAATTTGATTTTGATTGCACTGTAAATACCAAATTAGTGAAAGCAACTTCTATAATTTACCACCAGCTGCTCCAAGCAAATAAAATGAATCCAATAGCTTAGCATTTTTATGAGTTAATATTATTATAGCTATATGAATTCTTCAATTTCCATTTTCTTCATCATATCATGCTTTAGCATGAATTGACTGACAATTGACAAAGGCTACTCAAATACACCTATGTGAATTATTATAATAATAAAGTCCAATCTCAATAGGTGAGAATTCAATACCAGATAAATGTACACAATGTAACATTAGTAGAGTCCAAACAGTGAAACGAAATGTGTAAGTTAGATTAATGCCAGCTTTGATTATTTAGAGGGGAAAAAAATCATTTTTAATCTGTAATAAAATTCCATCACATTTTACAGATTAAAACTAACAAACAACAGCAACAAAAGGTGTGTGGAAGTAAACAATACATTCTGATTGGTCCTTTTATTCTACATCAGACCAATGTTGCCTTACCTTGTCAGGCTTCTCTATATAAAAAGGACAAGTGAAGCCATGGCAACATAAAGCAATAACCTTATGAGATAGATAAGTATTGTCTATTATAATACACATGTGTGAGTTATGTATTAGAATAATAGATCTCATTAATTTTTATTTTTAGCCACTTGGTCTTGTCCCAAAATATCTGGAGCCAAGCCTCCACCTGATAGTGGCATCTCTCTCACTAGAGTCAGTTTGGACCAACTGGTCTTATGTGGTGGAATTAACAATTTGGACACATTTGTGCTGGACTTACACAAAGAGGTAAGCATTCTATTGGAGCACTTGAATCAGATAAGAGTATTAGAGTGAATATTTATATCCTTCACACAAGATCTAAAGCCATCTAAGGCAGCTTCATTATGTGCCATATGGACAATACTATACTATGCCATCAACAATGTCCCTTGTACCCAGTACCCAGCTGTTCCATGGTGTCTAAAACATTCATTTGTGGAAAACACTATTTTATAAGCACCATTATGAGGACATTGTCAAACATCTTCATGAGAGAGAGAAAGGGAGAAAATGTCAAATGAAAGCTGAGAAAATAAGCGTATATGAATGATGGACAGTAAAAGTCACATAAAGAAGACACTATAATATTAATGGTGGTCTCGTCAAAATATACAGCAATCATCAAATATTTGGAGGTGTTCTGTAATTGCAATTAACGAGATTTCAAATATTGAGTTCAATATCCGCTATTCATAAGTTTTTCTTTCAATTCTGTATGGGGTAAAGAGTTTCAAAGTTGATAAACTGTCGGGGTATATCCACACATTGGAATTTTATCGATGGAGTAAAGTATGTTGGCTTTGAGTGCTTGAGCGTAATTTGACCAGTTTAGATTATCCAATCTCCAGCTATTCTTTCAATTCTAGTGTGTTTGTGGGTTTTCTAGCTTGTTGAGAAGAAAACATATTACATAAAACAGAGTTCAATGAAGTAGCTACACACACACACACACAATACAGCCAAGTACACTGGCCTATAACATATCACTCAATCACTTCAAGGAGTCTGAGAATCAATGTTTTGAGTGTATAGCTATTTTAGGCAAGTAGTGAAAATTCTATTTTACTGTGTTATGCTCTGCACCTTACTAGAAAAGACAGTACAATGACTGAACACATGGTGATGTTAAAAATGATTTCATCTTTTCTGATCATCGAAACAATCAGATAACAAAACAGCCGAAATTATTAACAAATACGATTAATATATCTCTTAATTATTTTCCTCATTAACACAGTACATTGAATATGAAAGCTGCAAGGAAAACATAATATTAAAAACCTCAATAGTAATTTCTCAGATTGAAAATGAATATAAAAAGATTAAATCCTAACCTTAGCCACTAATTATGTACTTAAAATACAGTACAAATTGACACTAAGTGTTTGCAATAACAAGCTCATTGTACTTTTGTTTTTTTAACTGTCCTTGCCATTCAGTCAATAGAGTGTTTTTACCTTTAAGTTTGCCCACCACCCCCAGTGTTTATAATCTGTTGTTCACAGTGCTGGATTAAAGTGGCTCCTTCATCTCCCATGGGATCCTATCCTACTGCTACCTGTTTGGGATTTAGTGGCAACCACACCCAACTACTGATTGTGGGATGTCATGGTGTCCATTTGTTGGATGTGGCCACGTGGCAATGGATGAAGGTACACAAGTCAACTGCCAATATTATGTCTTATTTCTTATCAACAGGGTACGACTTATTTGGGGAAATTTGTCTAACCTTTGTAGACAAAATTTGTTTAATATTGAACTTTTTTTTGTTCAAATCATGTGATGATACTATGGTCAACAATGGGTTTGAGATGTTTTAATAAATGATCCGGGGTTTCACATGTCTCAAAAGTTATGTATAAAACAGGTTGTGTTTGGGTAAATTTTCTCTAAAAACTTTGAATTCTGAAGTGCAGATGTAATATTATTTAGTTATTAATTAAGCAGAACTATTTGTGGGGTGGCTTAGAGGAGTGAGGGTTAGGTTGGGGAGGAGGGTTAGGGTGGAATACTGTTTATGAATATTGGATAGTATAATGTTTTATAAATTCTATAGCTGAGGTGCATCCATCTACTATGAAACTATTCTTAACTTCAAATGATGTAATTTCAACTGAAGCTAGCTAGTAGCTAACTGATCACCTTACAAAACCAATCTCCCCAATAGCAGGAATATGAGAAATGTTGAAAATAAAACTAACTTTTGTTTATCCACTATCGATTCATTGGTGCTTGGGAAGATTGATTGAGGTGCTGTAAAAGCAGAGTGACTACCCCAACAGTAACATGATGGTGATATTAAATAGTGTCTTCCTAGAACATTAATACATTTTCAATTCTGAGAAAAAAGGAGTCACCTGAGATAAACGATAGCTAGCTACAGTGTATATGAACACTCACAATATATAGCTGTTCAACTTTGCATTTGTTGTTGTTGTTTACTCCATGTGTTGTTTATTCCCACGAGTTTTCTTATAGATCCCAAATGAGAACCTCAAAAGATATTGCCACAGCACGTCTATACTAAAAGTCACTCCCAACACTGCTGAAGTCGTGTTTGGAGGAGCAAGGAATGTCACTAATAGTATACCAGAGACTACTGTGCTCATATTCAGTGAGCCACATACTGTATTTCATTAACTTGTTGCTATACTATCAACCTCTTCTTCCTTCTCCCTGATTCCGCCCCCCCCCCCCCTCAACCCTCCTCCTCCAAAAAACTAACAAACAACCTCTGTATGCAGGAAGATCACCAACAGAGAAATTTTGGAGTTTAATACTGTCTCAAGAAACCATTGGAGAAAAGCAAGAAGTCACACAAAAGCCAACCTTTGAAACTGGTAGAAAGTCATTGCAACAGTTTCCCAAGTAAACTGTTAGGTTTGCTGTGACTACTAATCTTTGTTGTAGGAGTTCAACAGTAGCAATTCCTGGACATTTAATTTATTATATTTATAAACAAAGAACTGAATGAGTAGGTTTGGGACTATTTTAAACCACTTTCTTTCCTATTGAAGTCTAGTCTGCTTACATAAAATAGTTAATCTGTATGTAGACTCGGAGGGAGTTGTATACAACTGTCAGGGAAAATTTACAGCGCTAGGTTCCGCCAGTTGCACTGCAATTTTTTTTTAATCTGAATTTAAAAAAAAAATACTAGCCCAATGTTGCTATAACAGAAAAATATCAACAAAAAACAAACAAAAAACAACAACAACAACAACAGCAACAAACAAGTGTAAACTCCTCAATATCAGTTATGTTGCTGTGAGTATAACTTGCTGATAGCTACACCATTTCCAATTAGAACATTTCCTACATAGAGCATAAAAATAGTTTCACTAGATTCAGCTCCAGCAAACTCTTCTTTAGTGAAACAAAAACTGGTGGTTAATCTGAATAGTAGTGACTGATAGTAACTATGTAATGACGGTGACAACACAGCTCTGCTGGAGACAAACATACATAGCTATTGAGTAATTTGAAATAATGCTCTACTATGAAAGCTATCTGATATTATCGTATTAGAAAGTTATTGAACAACAGTGAAGAATGTATCTCTAATGAAACTCTTGAGCTATGGTGACAGGAAGGCCCAAAGAAGGGGGGAAAATCGTATGCAACAAATATCCATCCTTTTTAGACGACTTCGCCTCATTTCTCTCAATAACTATCAAATGAAACCACACCAATAAAAGTTTCAGCTTTACAATAATTACACAATGTAGCTACCAATGGATTAAAAAACAACATGGATTCTTATAGCTAACACCACACATTTGATTAGGCTATGCAATCTCTAAACAAAGCCATACTTTCTGACATTGCTTTAGACTCAATCAATAAACAAACAAAACAAACAAACAAACAAACAGTATCATTTATTTATATCTAACAAGTTGAAATAAGTATACTCCTTTGTTAATTAGTTGCTTCTTTTTTTTTGTTAGCTTTATGAATAATTACAGCTTCCCAGAGACTTAGTACAGCAATAAGTCAGCTAGCATTAGCTGCACAATTAGTCAGTTACTACATGTTACTAGTGGTGGACACACAACCCACTATTGTGTATGTGTGTGTGTGTATACATGTGTTGCTTTCGTAATTAGTTTATATGGGGAAATTATTTTCCGTTGTTGTGATATTTCTTGTTCGGTAAAAGAGGCCATCATAAAATTCAATGATACACAGAATAAGTGACTCCACAAGTGAAGGAAGGTGTGATGTGATGTGCATACTGACTAAATTATGAGCTGGACTTGAGAGAGTTTGCCAACTTGAGATTGAGGGAAACCAGGAATGCCAAGGAAGTGATCTATAGAAACAACAACAACAACAATTGATTCACTGATGGACACAATGCTTTCCATGGTTACAACCAAGAGGATAATATGTTGAACACAAACACATTGTAGTAATTATAACCACTAGCAAGTACTCTGCCACACAGTGGTACTTGATGTATAAACTTTGTGTATTAGGAATGGAGTTATTAATCATTTGTTTTAACTGGTAAAGTGTGACAGCCGGATTGGTAAAGTGTGACAGACGGATTGGTAAAGTGTCATCAAAACGGTCGATAAAATGTTATTGAAATGGTTAGTAAAGCATCATCAGTAATAAGGACAGCGGTGGTATGTGTCAATAAAGCTGATACAGTTGGTAAAGGGTCATCAGCACAGACGGCGAGTGTGTGTATGGGATCAACAAAAAAATAAGCAGATTGATGTAACTATACAAACCTAATGAATTATTCATGAATATACCAACCGTCGTTGTTACTGACAGACAAGAGTATTAGTATTAGTAATAGCACGGGTAACCATGCTATTCGGGATTAATAGTACGAGTAATGCGATTGAAATAGCACGAGGCGTAGTCGACTGTTATTTCAATTGCTTTACGAGTGCTATTGACCCGGTTACCCATGCTATCACTCGCTAAAAAAAGTCATTTGCAATTGTAGCTACACTGTATCGTTCACTCACTATCTCCGTATTTCAGGATTAGCTTCCGTTGGAACTTCGTTTTCAATGTACGGCCCCTCCTAATCTGTTGAAAAGCATTCCGTCTAATACGGGTAGAGCTTCTGTGGTTAAAAAATGACATTGTTTCCAACTAGAAACTACTCTAACTGTACATTTCCAAGGTTAACGCTGCACGCGTGCGCACTTACCCATACTATTTCACTTAGCTACCGAGGTATTTCACTTAGTTTCCACCTAGTTACTGAGGTATTTCTATTAGTTACGCGCTATTTCACTTTCCCCGTGCGATTTCAATTGAACAGCGATTTTTCCCATACATTTTTGAATGGGCAACTTATGTGCCATACTATTATTGTATGAATTAGTGCACTCAGTAATTGTTTGCGTGTTAAGGGTGCTCACACATAGCAACGCTCGCGCGAGGCTTAATTGAGCCTTAAACCACGAAACCACGGAGTTGTAAAGGTAGTAGGCGGATCTTAAATACCCGCGCAGAGATAAGAGCTGCTAGGCAGCCGTGGTAAATTCGCGTGGTTACTGTAGTGTAACAAATTGGCGGGTAACAGCTGTTTATTCAATATAGAAGCTAGTTAGGAAGTCATGGGCAGGAGGCTTAAAACCAAGCAAAAGCAACAATTAATGGACGCAAGAGAAATAAATAAAATTCTCAGCCACTCTACAAGAGGTACTATATTAGCTAATCAGGTTCCACAATTTATTCTTTGTTATTGTTCTTAGCTGTGCTGAGAATTATCGAACAAAATGTACCAGGTGTCAACACCAATGCTCCTGAGGTACAGAGTTTCCTTTTGCCTGAGCCAACAATACACTCAGTGGAAGCTGGAACTGGTAATAAATGCAATATAACATGAAACTGAAACAATCAACACACAAATCAGTCCTGAAAAAGAAATAAATATTAAAAAAAAACACAATAAATATATAGGTCCTATTAGTATGGACGTCACTGCTGTGGACTCTCATCCAGTCAGGAACCCTGATCCAGCTAGTGACATCACTCGTCCAGTCAGTGATGGGAGTCCTAGTCCAGTCTGGAGTACCCCTGCGCTCAGCTTGGCAGTTCCCAGCACCGAGCCGGAAGGTATAACTAGGGAAATTAGCCGAGAAATGATCAATACCAATTAATAGATAATTTCAATAGTGTACATTGTAATTTGGTATTATGTATTTAGGTACTATAGATTATAGGGTGCTAATTTTAGAGTTCCAATTTTTTGGAATTTCCTATGATTAAAAATACTTTGGTAGAGATTGTCAACTTAATGAAGAGTCCAGGTAAAATTATATTTTAAGATTTTTTTCCTATCCGATACAATTATAAACATTGCGGCATAAACAGTCTAGGGGCAGGTCTTTTGCCACTGGATCGGCATAAAAACAAGGGGCGAACTGACTTAGCAATAATTGATAGGTCAGAGGTCTTTTTTTTTTTTAAATAAAAAATTTTGGGTTGGTCGGGCCGCAAAACAAAATCAAATTGGTAGCTATGACTTAATCAATAAGTTATTAATTATTATTACTTTGTATTATGATTGTCATCATCATCATCATGACTTTTTATTTATATAGATGAAGAAGGATGGGGAAGAAGTTCTCCAGGGTGCATCACTATCAATGGAGAAGCTGCACATAAAAATTGTTGGGAGTCCTATTGAAGGTATGCAGCTAGCTACTGAAATACAATCAATACTACTTAATAATAATAATTACCTTGTAGGAGCCCATAGAGCACTTCCTGACGTTTTGGCACTGGAAAGAGTCTTCACCCATTCTGCTCTTGCTGGAAGTTTGGCTAACCTCTCTGTTCGGACTCCCCAAGTTCAACTGTCCCTGTGGATCAACCAGAGAAATACATATAGAAGGGCTGCAGCTTTGATTAAGTCACTGGGCAGACCTAACCTAACCTCAACTCAAGCCAAGAATCTGGACTCCCTTGGTATAGGCTACACAGAGCTCCTCCAGCTTCGAGAATACAGTGGTACCGCCGAAGTCTTTCTTACCGCTCTGAAGGACAAGGGGATACGGAGCAAGCCCCTGAGGGAGAAGCTTGCCAAGGCCATCGGCACCCGCTGAATCTTCACAGTTTATTTTATTTTATTATATACCCTGCAGAGCCACTGCATTCACAAAAGATTCCATCTTGTTGGTTCCAGCTGCTCTAGATAGTGCGCCCCGCCCCCACCTAGCTAATACGCGTATAGTTAATTCCGCATACTATGGGCGGGGCTCGATCTTTGCACAAAGGCAAAAGGGTGCGAGCCAATTGGAATCTATTTGCAGTCCAAGTCCAGAAGGGCGTGGAATTAGTGTTCCATTTTTGGTACAGCGGCATAATTTAACAAGGTAAAGAAAGTAGTCAGACTAGTTTTTTAATAAAGTTTACAGTTGTGACGCGACTGTAAAAAAATCACGTGGAAATGTGAATAAATATAAAGTGAAACGGAATTGAAAAAAACTAATCTGACAACTTTGTAACAATTAGCTAAAAGAAGCGGTGGACGGAATTTTGGCTTCGGTGGTCCTCCTCAGATTCCAAATAGATGCGTTTATTTTTGGGACTTTGAGGCTTCATATCTTTTGCCGCTCAGCGTTTGTGTCTGCCATTCTTGGTAAGTTCACTGTCTGCTGGTACATCTCGGAGATCCCCCAGACTGTGTGGACCTGCAAGGTATAGAATCGGAGTTATGTCCCATAGCAACAGCCAATTAACCTTAATTGATTTGCGTGGGCGAATCGCGTATCCGGTGTGCCAGCACCCTTAAAAAGGAATTTAGTTAGAATATTTTGACCACACTTTACCAAATAAAATGAGTTCACCAACTCAACAATATAAACTGAAGCCATGCTAGATTGAGAGAAGTACAGTGCACTGTACGTTCGGTAAGGGATGTTGTGCAGTGACCAATCATAACAATAGGGTAATCAGATAATTGGAATTCTATTACAGTAGTAATCCTTCCATCATTGGGAATGAGTAATTCAGGTATCTAGTAACGATCCTTCTCTTCAGCCAACACTTACGAGGTCAAAAGGTCACACTGTAGCCAACGCCACTCAACTGGCAAATGGCTTCAACAGTGTGAATTTATACACGTACGTTCAAACATTATACTCCCCATCACCCCAACCCAAAATATACTCAACTAGAAATGAGTGCAAACTAAAATATAATACAGACGACCTGAGATTTTCTAAGAACATAGCCATATACGTCCATCTGAGTACAAACTGTACTAATTCTTGAAAGAGAGTCTATTGCACGTGCTTCTCACCTCGATGATCTGATTGTGTTGAAGAGTGGTGGAGGTGCGAGGAAGGACTACTTTACCGCTGACGTAGATGGGTCTTCTGCCTTCATTGTATAACAAGAAGTCACCAGAATCTGTCAGCTGGACAACAGCCTGGATAAACATACCACACAATAGAAATACATCAACCTTCATGTAACAATGAAATAATAATAATAATAACAACAACAACAATAATAATAATAATAATAATAACAATAATAATAATAACAAAAATAATAATAAATTAATTAATTAATAATAACGACAATTTCTTCTGTTTACGTAGCTAAACGTTTTACAAAAACATTGATTAAGTCATAGTTCCAATGTATGATTAGTAAGACATATCACTGCTATGAATGTTAAGGGTGGCCGCACATAGCAACGTGCACCGCCTGTAGGTCCGGACATTAATTTATTCCCCGCCAATACCCCACCATTCGATAATACGCGAGCAGAAACAATCGCGCAGTAGTAGCAGAAGTATACTTTGCGAATTTGTGGTGTTTTAGTTTAGCTTCTTGTTGTCTCGTAGCCGTTTACAGCAACTCTCCATACGTCGTCTGAGCTCACGCTGCAAGGTGCACCAGGCTGCCTCTCCTCCTGTAGCCAATCTCCGGGCTCTGCGCACCTGAACTCAAGCGGATGGATCCAGCAGGCTCGATTCTGAAGAGCAAAGACTTCCCAAGCTGCACAGACCAAATACCTTCACCTCAGACTATCTCCAAGAAACTGCTCTCTCTTCTGACTCTCTTGTTACTATATTGATGTTTGTTTACTCTTGATATAGGTGGGCTCTTTTTAGAACCAATACAAACCAACTGAAAAAAAATTGCTCGCGTACAAGGAGTACGAGACATGAGGGTGAGGCTATTACATAAGCATTGCGAGTGGAATTTTAAACTTCCAAATTTTGTATCAGTTTTTCTTGGAATCTAATAATGAGAACGACAAAAAAAAATTACACACGGGTAAACCTAAAAAAAATGAACTGCACCACAACGAGAATTTTTCAATATCTTATAAATAGAAAAAATGCGAATAAATCATAAAGTAATATTGAAATGGAAAAAAAACTCGTTGTCTTGCATAGAGTATCGGCTCGGCTAGTAGTGCACCAAATTGCGGAGCTCCAACTTACCGCACCGCTCCAAAAAAATGCTACAAAGTTTTATAACCTGGCCCCGATATTTCTTCCAGATTCGCTCTAAAATTAGTGAGCGGCGCCTTCGGCAGGTGCTTTGTTCGTGTGTTGTAGTGAAGAAGCCCAAAGTATACAATAGTAGTAATCGTGCATAGCAACCATCAACAAAAAATTGCGTAGGCAGTGTGCGGCTACCATTAAGCAGCAGCATCACTACCTATGGGAGATAAAAAACACTAGTAAAATAATGGAGGAGCCTCAACACTGTATTATATTGTGTCATAATAAAAGCAAATTTTCTCGTTCCAACAGCCAATATTATTAATTAAAACTTAACCCGACTTTTCAACTTGGTCATTATAAATGAAGCACCTCACTTACCTGACGTCTTGACACCTTGAAGGCTGGACCTTCCATGGTGAGGTCAAAGTCCACAGTGCCACTGGCAGTGGATCTTCCCCAATAGACCATTCGTTTATTCATTCGAAATTCCACAATTTTACCCTTAAATAGAGCGTAGTCGTTAGCTCCAAACTCTAACCAGAGGGAAAAAATGTAAATTAAAAAATGGGGTCACAGAAATCACAAACCAAATCACATACACTTGCCTGTTCACTAGTGTAGACACCCACACATGCTATCACATGCACATACACCCTTGCACATACACACACACACATGCACACACACACTCATACATGTACACATACATGCACACACACACTCACTCACATGATGCACACGCATGCATGTGCACACACACAAGCACACACCTGGAGGCGACCCAGTGTCTAATACAGTCCTCCACAATGGCAACTCTTCTTCCAACTTCATAATCTCAGTCTTAGAATGGCGGTCAGACACAATCAACTCTACAAGAATAAATAAATAATTATAGAATGGATTAGGGGCTAATAACGAACGAGTTGATTACACAAATACTGGTGCATCACTAACACACGGACAGCGAGAGAGAACAACCAACCTAAGGAATTACACGGTAAGGTCATCAGCATAAAGAGAAAAAACAACAACTTCGATTAGGTGTTTTAATTAAAGTCGGAAGTTTGTTGAACAGAGTAATTATGATAAGATAAACTGAGAGAATTTGAGAACTGATATGAGAAAAATGAATGCACAATGGACCCTCAAGACACTAGAATGGTGTTTACTATTAGATTATCATTAAAGCCAGAACAAAGGCAGTAATAATGAAGTAGACAGTGCTCTCAACGCAACTTTTCAAAATGCATTGAGCACATTTTAGCAGAGTACAAACTGGATACATATGTGGAATTGAAATAACTATTGGGTAAGCGCTTGTCAAACACTCTTTCACTTCCGGTAAACCTACAGGAGTCATCCCTTACATTACATTACATACAAATATATACACACTGGCAACACACACACACACACACACATGCACACACAAACACACACACAACACAAACACATGCACGCACACACAAACACATACCTTGATCCAGGGCATCCTCCCGCACATCTTTGGATTTCCTACATGTGATAAACCAGACAACATACAATAGCTAAATGCATACACAAGAGCATTCACATCAAATATTGACAAGCCTTGTAACTTAGTAATATACAGGATGTATTTTTCCATGTATGTGGTCGTGTGATAAAGCTCACATCTGATCTCACACTAATCTCTTGCCCCGCCCCCTCCCACCCTGTTCTCCTTTCTTGCCCCGCCCCTCCCACCCTGTTCTCCTTACGTGAGTTCACTATCTTCCAAGTAATCTTCAGCATCTTTGAATTCTTTTACACTCTCTAATGCTGGAATTATATCAACTAGAAAAAACAACAACAACAACAAACAATAAAAACAAACAAACAAACAAAACTAACAATTACACATATACACACAAACAAAACTTTGAAGAAGAATTATAAAGAATGTAAAATCTCTTCTATGCATGTGACTTGATTGACGTAAACAGCCATGTAGATATTCCGTAATGACAACACTCAAACTAACAGTATCATCCGATAAATACCACTCAAGTAATGCTGAAGGTTCAGAGGTCACAATTATCTCGGTGACTAACTACTTGCATGAGATCTCAAGTTACCTGCAAAAGTTGGCAATCTAGCTTCAAGAACCAATGGGTAAAGGGTTCACTATTCCACTTCTTACTACCTTCATGCCATGTGATATGATACCATATGAGAAAAATCAGTAATTTCATTACAGCAGTAATTGTGCTTTCATTTTCAGAATAACACTTTCACGAACAATAATAGTTTACATCAATGATTACCACTTTGTGTCTGCCAGTGCAAATGGTGACTACCTTTACCACCTGATGTGTCTCAATGCAAGCACGCTCTGCATGGTAATAGTGAAGACCCTTTACCACACACTGTACTTATTTTATACACCCAGAACTTGTAAAAATGACAACCCTTTACCACACCCTTTACCACACACCAAGTCTTACCCTTCTGCGTATTCAGTAGGTTGTTATGTCCCATGAGGACCCAGTGATGGTGGAGAGATGTGGCGGTACGACACATGTGGAACACAGCAGGATTCTCCCGCAGAACTGCCTGGAACTTCTCCAGATGGCCAGGGTCTGTCTGTGAGACAAAAATCACCAAAAAAAAAAACAACCAATATTAAATTATGTATGTGGGTCACGAGAACATGTTCCTTAGTCCTTCAGTGAATGTAGTGTAACAAATTGTGACAGTAAAGAAGTACAGGGGAAGACTCGGGAAAGGAGGAGGAGGGGGGGGGGGGGGGGGGGGGGGGGGGGGGGGGAGGGTGAGAAAACCAGCCCCTATAACCAATTCTATTGAAAAAATTACAATGTATCAAGGTGTACTAACTGGAAATTTAGTTCTTAGGACAACTGCATGCTATGCTCTACACACATACACACACGCACACACATACACACACACACACACACACACACACTAGGTATTACAGTATCTTCAGGTACATACATAGTAAATCAGATCATACGAGTTAACCAGTCTTGGAAACATCTATTTTCAAAGATAAACTGCCGCCATTATGACAGATTAAGTTATACATGTAAGAGCGTTTATATGCAATCATAACTAGAAAGGCTTGCCTGCAATTTGTGCACAAGAACACCACCAATATAGCAAACAAATATATTTAGTAGTTTGGGTGGTAGCTGGTAGCTCAGCTTAAAAAAACAAAAACAAAACAACAACAACAATAAACTAAACAGGAAGTGTTATAGGTTTAGGGATTTTCTTCTGATACTACAGAAAATAAATTATCCTTCCTAGAAATACTAGCTATAGAGCCGAGAGCTCGTTGTCATGAACTACTACTACTTTCAAGTAGTAAACAGCAAACACTCCATTTTTCTTAAATACATGCTGCATTACATATTCTTGCTATTCAGGCTACAAGGGTATCAAAATGTATAGTTTATAGAAGTCAAACTGATTTAGTTACATGCACTTTGCATGGCATTGCTCTTCATGAACAACAACAATAACAACAACAACAAGCAACAGTAAACTAAACCGTTCACCTACATGCATAAATCAAACCCGGCACTGAGACATAATGTGCTGAAAAGAAATTAGACCTGATCGTGCAATTCCTACGGGTGAGCTAGGATGCACTGTGATAATAATTACAAGTTCTCCAATAACAAAATTTCTGGAACCAAAAAAAAAAAAGGGTTGAATAATTTGAGTAACACAATTTCATAGGTTAATGAGGAGAAAAAATGTAACTTACTTGATGCAACCATAATGGTCGGGACACACACACACACACACACACACACACACACACACACACAGAGAGAGAGAGAGAGAGAGAGAGAGCAACACCACAACAAGTCCACCCTCACCGGTGGTATTCTGGCCAGCACTGCCTCCTCCTCCTGGCTCCACAGTGCGTTGTTTAACGCCATGGTAACGACCCCAGGGTGCAAACTCTGGATGGCCTCAATGGCCAGCTGAGAGATGCGGGCATCGTAGAGCAGCGCGTGCCATCTCTCTTCCACCTCCTGGAGTGTGAATCGGCAGGAGAAGTTCACACCCAAATGGACGGCGCTCAAGTCGTTAGTCTGCTGCACGGCCGATATAAGCATGAGGTCATCAGTCGGCCGCCATCGCCCCAGGTCTTTCACACTAGAAGAAGCCTAGAGAGGACACAGGGTGAAAAAGTGAGGAAAGGAGGAAATGCAGCACGTGACAGAAGCAAGGTTATTCTCTTGAGAAGCACAGGGAAAGAGAGAGGAAGGGAGATGAGAGTGAGGGAGATTAGGAGATTGAGAAGGAGGGAGTTGTAGAGAGAACAGAGATAGGATCTAGGATCACTTGCTGAAAATTGTTACAGTTCAGTGGTAATGTCGTGCATCATGCAAGCAGTTCTGTATTGTGGGAAGAAATAAATACTAAACCATTGCATTGTATTGCACATGGGAAAAACCAAATATGTTTCCACAAACTGAATCAGCAACTCACTGCAGAAGTTGGCTTCTTCACAGCAGTTTTGGTAACCTGGAGAGATAAAAAGAAGGAGAATGAGTATCTATATAATATCCAGGTATTTTTCCAAGAAAGGGGAAAACATATTGTTCATTTCTTTTCCTAGGTGACTGGTGGGAATTATATATTACTCAATTACTCTATGTAAAACAACACTTTTCTAGTTGTTGGAGTTTACGCTGATACTTTAAACTTAACCAAACGGACTCTCA